>OLPX01000043.1_pt1 | contig 148790 bp, 131 predicted proteins | sample 1672491 | NCBI WGS metagenome assembly OLPX01 (sample SAMEA3136692, study PRJEB25190) | human gut metagenome | biome: human gut; feature: human-associated habitat; material: faeces | place: Austria | collected 2013
GAGCTGCATCTCCTTCATAAACATATCCACATACAGAACATACAAATTTAGCCATATCATTTTCCTCCTTATTTAACAGTAATATTATAATCCTATTCATTTACCATTTAAAGTAATTTGATTAAATATTTTTTTCTAAATAAGTATACTGCATTCCCTCTTTTATCACACTACTATCACACCCAAGTGCTTCTAGCAATGTGTACCCAAAAGCTAGAGCTGCTGCTGGTCCTTTTCCGGTAATAATATTCTCATCTCTTTGGACAAGTGTTTCTTGATAATTAGAACCAATTAACTGTTCTTCAAAACCTGGATAACAAGTTACGGTTTTTCCTTTAATAACATCTGCTTCCTGTAAAACAATCGGTCCCGCACAGATTGCTCCAATTATTTTACCATCATGATTAAATTGTTTAACAAGATCAATAACCCGTGAATCATCTCTTAAATTACTTGCCCCAGGCATTCCTCCAGGAATAACAACTGCATCATAGTTATCTAACCCATCATAGATTTGGTCCATTTTAATTTTAATTTGATGAGAGCTAGTGACTTCTAATTTATCCATTCCTACCATTGTGCATTCTACATTTGCTCGACGCATAATATCTACAACACTTAAAGCTTCAACTTCTTCAAATCCATCATGAAATAATACTGCGACTTTTTTCATTCAACTCACTCCATTTCTTTTTTTATTATTTTAGCACCAATCAGACAAAAGGTACAATTTAAATGATTGAATTATTATTCATTAAGTAATATAATGGCTTTATCATTTAGTGATGATTGCTCATCATTAATCATTTATAAATCATGATTGACACCGTATCTAGGAAGAACGGTAGTGGAGGCAAAATGAAATATAGAAAAGTTAATTATTATATATTCTAGTATTTAATCCAAGCTCATTCCCAATGAATAAAAGATGGTGATGAAGCATGATTGATACTAGAATTGTTTTTAAATTATTAATCAAATTTGAGATAGTTCAAAGATAGAAAGGAAGTAATATGAAAACAATTATTGTAGGTATTAGTGGCAGTGTTGCTGCTTATAAGACTTGTGATTTAGTTCGAGCCTTAAAAAAATTAAATTATGATATTGAAGTAATTATGACTGAAAATGCAACAAAATTTATCAGTCCCCTAACTCTTGGTGCTTTAATCAACAAACCTGTTCTGGTCGATGACTTTGACGATCAAGGTTATCAAATTAAACATATCAGCTATGCAAAGAAGGCAGACTGTTTTATCATTGTCCCTGCAACAGCTAATATTATTGGTAAAATTGCTAATGGTGTTTGCGATGATATTGTTACTTCAACCTTTTTAGCTGCTACTTGTCCTAAGCTGATTGCACCAGCAATGAATGTTAATATGTATGACAATTTAGCAACGCAACGTAATATTGAAAGATGCAAAACTTATGGCATTAAATTTGTTGAGCCTGGCTACGGGTTACTTGCTTGCGGAGATGTTGGCCGTGGAAAATTAGCTGATACTGATGATATTATTAACATGGTTGAATATTGTTTAAGTCCTAAGCCATTAAAACATAAACGTGTTTTAGTAACTGCCGGTCCAACTCAAGAAGCGATTGATCCAGTTCGTTACATCACTAATCATTCAAGCGGAAAAATGGGTTATGCATTGGCAAAACGCGCCTATCAATTAGGTGCTAAAGTAACTCTGATTAGTGGTCCGACAGATTTAAGGGTTCCGTATGGAGTTGAAGTAATCAATATTAAATCTGCCCGTGCTATGTTTGAAGCCGTCAAAGAAAGTTATGAAAAACAAGATTATATCATTAAAGCCGCTGCTGTAGGTGATTATCGGGTCAAAGAAATTGCTACTAATAAAATAAAAAAGCATGAAGATTCATTAATTTTGGAGATGGTTAAAAATGATGATATTCTTACTTATTTAGGCGCTCATAAAACAACTCAAACAATTTGCGGTTTTGCAATGGAAACACAAAATCTAATTGAAAATGCTAAGGATAAATTCAAACGTAAAAATTGTGATTTATTAGTTGCTAATAATTTAAATGAAAATGGTGCTGGTTTCAAAAAAGATACTAATAAAGTCACTTTTATTAGTAAAAATGACGTACAATCAATTGAACTTATGTCTAAAGATGAATTAAGTGATTTAATCTTAAAAAAATTAATAAAAATCAAGGAGAGTCATTCATGTTAATTGTAATTGATATTGGAAATACAAATATTACGATGGGATTAGTTGATAAAGATGAAATTATTGACAATTATCGTCTAACAACAAAATTAGAACGGACTTCTGATGAATATGGATTTATGCTGCTAAGTTTCTTGCAGGCATCTAGCATATTAGTTGATGAAATTGAAGACATTATTATTGCCTCAGTTGTACCTAAAATTATGTATTCATTTACTAATTCGATTAAAAAATATTTTAATAAAGAGCCGATTATTGTTGGTCCTGGCATTAAAACAGGAATCCGAATTAAAATCGATAATCCTAAAGAATTAGGAGCCGATCGCCTGGTTGATGCTGCTGGAGCATATTACATTCACGGTGGCCCTTGCCTTGTAATCGATTTTGGAACTGCGACTACTTTTGATGTAATAAGTAAAGATGGTGATTTTTTAGGCGGTGCAACAGCTCCCGGGATTGGCATTAGTATTAATGCGCTATCTAGTCAGGCAGCAAAATTACCAGAAATTGAAATCAAAAAACCTAAAAGTGTAATCGCCAAAAATACTGTATCTAGTATGCAAGCTGGAATAATCTATGGATATATTGGATTAACTGAAAATATTATTCGTGAAATTAAAGCCGAGTATAATGAGAAACTTAAAGTTATTTCTACTGGTGGACTAGGTCGGATTATTTTTAATGAAACCGATTTAATTGATATATACGACCCTGATTTAACCTTTAAAGGTTTGAAAATCATTTATGATAAATATCGAAAAAATAACAAATAGGAAGTAATAATACTTCCTATTTGTTGTCTAAATTTCAACTCACGTATTAATTAAATTTTTTTTCAATTTCATTAATAGTGTATACACCTAGATTACTATTATCCTCTTGATACATTAAAATAATATCTGATAACGGTACTCCTAAAACATTTAGTTCCCGCTCAAGCCAATCAACATCATGATTAATTGATTTTAAATTTTCATGAAAAATCGTTCCTTCTTTAACTAATAAAGTCGGCGGATTAACTTTATTAATTTTAATATTTAAATCATTGACCACAGTAGGACGATATTTTTCTTTTGGAAAAAAACTTAAGCTTCCATTTGTTTCTAATACAACCATCTGTAATTCATTTAAATCAAAGTAGCCCCCTATTCGACATTGCATTAAAAATTCATCAACATCAAGTTTAGCCTTTTCCAATTCTTCATTATATATTTGATCATTTTCAAATAAAACCACCGGATGCCCGTCAATAATATTTCTCATCGTTAAAGAAGTACTTGCTAGTTTGGAAAGGATAATTATTACAATTGTATATACGATCATAGCAATAAGCGGCTTTAACATATTATCAAACCCACCCATGACTAGCTCACTGGCAATACTCCCAATTGTAATTCCATTTATATAATCATACATATTTAATTGGCTAACTTGTCGATATCCCATCATTTTTGTTATTCCAAATAGAACTGCTAATGATATAACAGGGACAACTATATATTCTAATATCTGCATATTCTCACCAATTAAAGTATGTCCTTAATATGCAAAAATAAACGAAAAAGATTAATCTTTTTCGTTTACATAAATACTTTCTATTTCACCAATATAAATATAATGATAATCATGATCTGGATAATTTTTCACATCTAGAGAAACATCAATGAACCCTGTTGGTTCAATTTTACCCCGATATAATTTTTTACAAACCATTCCCATTGTGCCTTGTTTGAATAAAGGCTGTTCATTAATCATCTCAACATTAAAACCAACTTCTCTTATTTTATCACTGTCACGTCCAGATTTTGAACCTAGAACCCCTAATTCTTTTTTATAGCCATCAAAAAAAGTTAACGTGAAATAATCTGCACTATCTACAAATTCCTTAGTATATCGCTGTGGTCTAATATACACAGTCACAACATTTTTATTCCAGATCACTCCAACGCTACCCCAAGAGGCAGTCATTGTATTTATTTTTCCATCTTTGACAGCACTAATTAAAAGCCAATCTTTTCCGATTGTTTTAAACGGATTTAAACTTAATTCATTGACATCTATTTTTTTATAACTCATTTTAATCCTCACTTTTTAGTTTATTAAATAATTTAAAAGCTTTCTCAACTAAACTCATGTTTGATACACGATAAGTCCAATTGGTATCATTAACTTCTCCCGGAATATTAAACCGTTGTTCATTATCTACTTCCAGCAAATCCCAAACTGGAACAATTACATCACTGGCATTGGAATGTAAGCAGAATTTAATAATTGCTAAATTTAGCGGCAGTTTTTCATCAACTATTTTCTTTATTTTATTCAATGCTTCTTCATTAAGGCTATCGCTCCATCCTTTGATTGTTTCGTTATCATGAGTTCCGGGATAAAAATATGAATGTTCAAGATCATTAAAACCATCATCTAACATAAATTGAAAAACTTTCATTCCTTTGAGATGATAATGATTTTTTAATTCAATAACTTCAGGACGCAGATAACCTAGATCTTCTGCTACTAAATCAATACTTCCTAGAGAGGCATATAATTGATCAAATAGTTCGTAGCCGGGAGCATATTTCCAACTTCCTTCAATCGCTGTTGGTGCATCAACAGGAATATCCCAATACGAATCAAATGCTCGAAAGTGGTCAATACGAGTAATATCGAAGATCTTACTAGCCCAGCCAATTCGATCAGTCCAAAATTTAAATTTATTAAATTTTAGATATTTCCAATCATAAAGAGGATTTCCCCAATATTGCCCAGTAGGACTAAAATAATCGGGTGGAACACCAGCAACACTTGTTGGATAACCCGCTTCGTCCAATAAAAATGACTGATTATCCAACCATACTTCGACTGAACCGTGATCAACATAAAATGGCATATCACCAATAATTTTGATTCCTTTATCATTAGCATATTTTTTAAATGAAAACCATTGATGATAAAAAATAAATTGAACAAATTGATAGTAAGCAATCTGCTCTGTATATTTTGTTAAATTTACCTGATGATATTTAGGATAATCTTTAAATTCAGTCGGCCATGATGCCCAATCATAACTTTTATTAATTGAAGCAAACGTACAGTAGAGAGCATAATCAAAAACCCAAGGGCATTTAGTTAAAAAACGATCGTACTGATCATTGCCCTTAAAATTGTTATATGCCAATAATAAATATTTATGCTTAAATTTTCTGATTTTGTCATAATCAACATTTGATGTTTCAGAATAATATTCAGGTACTTCATCTAACAGCCCATTTTCGACTAAACTGTTTAAATTAATATAGATTTCATCTCCGGCATATGTACTTACCGCACGATATGGTGAATTAGCTTGAGTAGAAGGATGAAATGGCAAAATTTGAAGATATTGACCTTTATTTGCAGCAAGCTGGTCAATGACCTTATAAGCTTCTTTTCCTAAATCACCAATCCCATGTTTTGAAGGAAAACTTGATAAAGGAAATAAAATTCCACTCTTCATCTTAATAACCTAAATCTTGATCAACAATAACGATCTTAATTCGATTAATGTTACCTTGATACCCCAATTTGACATAGCTGCTGCATATTCTATCTGCTGATAAACAATTCATACATGTCCCTGTTTTAGTACATGGTGTTTTTTTATTTAAACGAACAGCATTTGCGGGAGCACTAATTGATTTAATGTGATTGATTGCTTCTTCTTCACTATCAAAAATCTTATTTTTCCCAGCGATTACAATAACTTCTTTTGGACCATAGATCATAGCTGCAACACGATTTCCATTTCCATCAACATTGTATAAACATCCATTTGTAGTTAGAGCATTTGTGCTCGTTATAAATAAATCGCTAGTAAAAGCTTTTCTGAATATTTCCTGCATTTGTTCTCGCTCTAATCCCTCTTGATAGCGATCATGCAATAAAACATCAGATTGATGAATTAAATCAATTACTCCTGTTTCAAATAAAGTCATCGAACCACCTAAGGCAACTGTTTTGTGATTACATAAATATTTTTTTAAATAATTATGTAATTGTTCAAAGTTATCAACAAAAGTAATTTGCATATTATTTTGTTCAAACGCTTTGATCATCCCATCTTGTTTAATTTTAATAATAGTTCCTAAATTTTTATCCATAATGTAAGTCCTTTCATTGGTTATCTATTTATAATTATATTATTTGTCAATCAAGAAATCAATAAAGCTAAATGATAAACAATAAAAGCAACTACGTAAGCAATTCCTGTTTGATAACCTGCAGTCAAGATTGCCTGTAGCCAAGAACCAAGTTCTCGTTTTGTTGCCGCAAAAGCAGCCACACAAGGCATATATAATACTGTAAAGGTTAAAAAAGCAAATGCACTTGCTGGTGTAAGTAAAGTATTCAAAGCATGATATAAAGCATCCGGGCTACTTGAATTAGTAAGGACAGATAAGGTTGAGACAACCGATTCTTTTGCTGTTATTCCAGTAATCAAAGATGTCGATAAGCGCCAATCAGAAAATCCTAAAGGTGCAAAAATAAATGATAGTTTATTTCCGATGTAAGCTAAAATACTTTTTGAACTATCAGTGACCATTTCAAAACGAAAATTAAAGCTTTGTAAAAACCAAATTAATAAAGATGCAATAAAAATAATTGTAAAAGCTTTTTTTAAAAAATCCTTTGCTTTCTCCCACATATGCATAATCACATTTTTAGCTGTTGGGATTCGGTAACTTGGTAATTCCATTACAAAAGGAATTGGATCACCAGGGAAAATTGTCGCTTTTAATAATAATGCAGAAAAAATTGCAACTAAAATTCCAATACAATATATAGTAATCATCACCAGTGGGGCTTTCGTACTAAAAAAAGCTGCAATTATCATCCCATATATTGGCAATTTAGCACTGCATGACATAAATGGTGTCACAATAATTGTCATTTTACGATCACGTTGAGACGATAATGTTCGTGAAGCCATAATTGCAGGTACAGAACACCCAAATCCAATTAACATCGGAACAAAAGATTTACCAGATAAACCTATTTTTCTTAACAGCTTATCCATTACAAAAGCTACCCGTGCCATATATCCGCTATCCTCTAACATCGATAGAAAAAAGAATAATACAACAATTAACGGCAAGAATGATAAAACACTTCCAACTCCAGCAATTACTCCATCTCGCAGTAGCGAAATTAGCCAAGGTGCAACTTGATGATTAGTTAAAAATGTAATAATCGTACTCCCGATAAAATCAACTGCTATTTCCATTAATGACTGTAACGGTGCACCAATAACATTAAAGGTCAGAAAGAAAATCATTAGCATAACGACAATGAAGATTGGTATTCCAAAATATTTATGAGTTAAAATAGAATCTATTTTTTCAGAACGTACTTGACCCGCAGTTTCTTGCTCTTTAAAAACAGTTTGTCGTGTGATATTTTCAATTACTTGATAGCGCATATCCACTAAGGCCGCATCTTTATCCAAGCCTTCCTTTTCTTCCATATCCTCAATAATATGTTTAATAATATGGAGTTGCTGAACATCAAGATGTAATTGCCTGATAATATCTTTATCACCCTCAATAATTTTTGTAACGGCAAAACGTTTTGGTAGTTTTGCCTTAACTGCATTATCTTCAATCAAATGGGTTATTGAATGTATCGCTTTGTGAATCTCACCTGAACAAAGATCTAAATGTGAACAGTTATTTTCTTTTAGAGTTGTTTCAATAGCCTCGATCAATTCTTCAATTCCCTCATTTTTACTTGCTGATAACGGAATAACCCGTATTCCTAACGCCTGTTGTAATCCTTCTACATCAATGCTATTACCACTACTAATAACCTCATCCATCATATTCAGCGCCAAAATCATTGGAATATTTAATTCTAAAAGCTGCATTGTTAAATACAAATTACGTTCAATACTAGTCGCATCGATAATATTTATTATCATTGATGGTTTTTCTTTAATCAAAAAATCAGTTGAGACGATTTCTTCCATTGTATATGGTGTTAATGAATATATTCCTGGCAAATCAACTAATTTAATCGATGGATGTTTTTTAATAGTTCCAGATTTTTGTTCAACTGTTACACCTGGAAAATTACCAACATGCTGATTCGAACCAGTTAAAGCATTAAAAAGAGTTGTTTTACCACAATTCTGATTTCCAATTAAAGCTATTGTTTTAGTTGGCATCACTAATCACCTCTACTTCAATCATCGCTGCATCATCTTTACGAATCGTTAAAACATAACTTCGTAAATAAAGTTCAATAGGATCACCCATCGGTGCAATCTTGCGAACTTTTACAACTGTTTTTGGAGTCAATCCCATTTCCAACAAACGACGACGCAATAAGCCCTCTCCGTGAACAATCGTAACTTTCCCACTCATTCCTGGAATTAATTTATCTAGTGTCATGTTACTCCTCCTACAACCTATATTCTTCCAGATCATCAGGCACAAAGATATTTCCATTAAAATATTGCTTTGCTTCATCAGTGTACAATTTTTTACGATGACTAAGATTTTTTTCCTCAGTATGATATAAAATCAAATTCTTGATATTTAATGTTTGTGCTAGTTCGCTAGCTTCTCTTACTGTTGAATGATGCTTTTCGTATGGCTTAAAAAAATCACGTTCTTGATATAAACAAAAAGCTTCACTTAATAACCATTTTGAATCAACAGCATATTGATAACATAATTCATTGAATGGCTCATCACCTAAACATGTCAATTTTCCATCATCTAATTCAATCGAAAAACCAAATTGTTTTGCTTTTGTTGAGTAAATATCAAAGAAAGTCACAAGATGTTCACAAATTGTGATTTTTTGTCCATCTTGTACTTCATTAATAAATATGCGCTCATCAATTAAATTATAGAGCCTCTCTTGTACTGTTAGTTTGATAATTGTTTTTATTGTAGAAACCAATTCATCATGACAGTATATGTTGAAGTTACCGTCATATTCACCACTTTTGATTTTGGTTGCAACCATTCTAAAAATCCATACTACTCCCAATACATGATCAGTGTGGCTATGCGTAACAATCATATTTGTTATTTGGGATAATTCGATCTTTGCCAGTTCGAGCTGCTTTAAAATACCATTTCCACCGCCGGCATCAACCAATAAATATTCATTTTTATTTTTCAAAGCAAAGCAAGTATTATAACAATTTTTTACACCTGCATTTCCTGTTCCTAATATAATTACTTTCTCCATAAATATCCTCCGCGCTAAATTATACACCATATCAAATAAAGTTTATAGACTCTAACTTTAAATTAAAGAAAATTAGGACCGGCTAACCAGTCCTAATCAATTATCGTAATATTCTCATTGAATTTAAGATTGCAATCAATGTTACTCCAACATCAGCAAACACACCCATCCACATATTGGCGTATCCAAACATTGTTAATAATAAGACTCCAATTTTAATAATCAATGTAAAAGTCACATTTTGTTTTAGAATTTTATTTGTTTTTTGTGAAATACTGATTGCTTCACCAATCGTAACAATATCATCATTCATCAATACAATATCAGCTGCTTCAATAGCGGCATCACTTCCAACACCACCCATAGCAATTCCTAAATCAGCTCGAGCTAGAACTGGTGCATCATTAATACCATCACCGACAAATGATAATTTTGCTCCCTGATTGATTAGAGTTTCTACTTGAATTACTTTATCTTGTGGCAACAACTCACTATAAACTGTGTCAATTCCAATTTTTTTAGCAATATCTTCGGCTACTTCGCTACGATCCCCTGTCAACATTACAGTATTTTTAATACCATATTTTTTCAGATGTTTGATTCCTTCAATAGTAGTTTCTTTTATTTTATCTGCGACAACAATATTACCTAAATATTTACCTTGACAAACAATATGCACTACTGTCCCTACTGTAGATGGATTATTGACTGTAATTCCTAAACCTTCAATATAAGATTTATTACCTAAATTATATACTTTATCATCAATTTTAACTTCAATACCTTTACCTGCTATCTCTTTAAAGTCACTAATTCGCTTTTGATCAATTTCTTGACCATATTTTCTTAAAATACTTTTAGCAATTGGATGATTTGACATACTTTCACCATATGCTCCAAGCATCAATAAGTCATCGGCACCATTAATTTCTACAACTTCAAAGCTACCTTCTGTAAGTGTTCCAGTTTTATCAAACACAACAGTATCAATATCCTTTAATAATTCAAGATAATTACCGCCTTTGATTAATGCCCCAACTTTACTTGCTTTCCCTAATCCTGCATATAGTCCCAATGGAATTGAAATAACCAATGCACATGGACATGAGACAACTAAGAAAGTTAAAGCCCGATATAACCAATCTGTAAATACTGCATCTTTAAAAATCAGCATTGGAACAATTGCAAGTGCAACAGCCAAAAATACAACAGTTGGCGTATAGATTCTTGCAAAGCGTGTAATAAATTGTTCAATTGGAGCTTTTTTACTAGCTGCATTTTCAACTAAATCTAAAATTCTTGAAACAGTTGAATCTTCATAAACCTGAGATACTTTAAGATTAATAATTCCTGTTAAATTAACTACGCCTGCTAATACTTCGTCACCTTTGCTAACATTACGCGGCAGTGTTTCACCAGTTAAACTAGATGTATCTAGAGTACTAGCACCTTCAAGTACAACTCCATCAAGAGGTACCTTTTCACCAACTTTAACAATAATCTCGTCACCAATCTTAATTTCTTCTGGAGCAACTTTTTTTATTTCCTCACCCACTAATAAATTAGCGTAATCACTTTTTAAATCCATTAATGAACTAATTGAAGTTCTTGTTTTATTAACTGCATATGCTTGAAAAATTTCTCCAACAGAATAGAATAACATAACTGCAATAGCTTCTTTATAGTCACTGATACAAAATGCTCCAATCGTTGCAATACACATTAAGAAATTTTCATCAAAAACCTCACCACGCCTGATATTCTTTAATGCTTTTAATATAACTTTATACCCTACTAATAAATATGCAATTCCATAAACAATTGCTGCATAATCAAACTCGCCCGCTATAATACCAGCAATATAAACTAAGGTTCCACCAATTAACCCAAGATGTTCCTTAGGAACAAATAATTTTGGTTTTTCAACTACTTTAATTTCATCTTTTAATGTCAAAGTCACATCGTCTTCAACTTGATCAACTACTTTTTGTAGTTTTTTCAATAATTCATTTTGAGCAATCGATGTCTTAGGTTTTACTTTCAGTGTTTCAGTAGAAAAAATAATCATTGCTTCATCGATTTCATTCATTTTATTAATTGCTTGTTCAACTTTCATAGCGCAATTTGCACAATCCAATCCACTGATTTTAATATTAATCGCACCTTTTAAATCACCATGTTGAACTGATTCAATATTATGCTCATGGTCATGTCCACAGCTGCATTCCTTGTGATCATGGTGATGTTCATGCTCGTGTCCGCAGCCACATTTCTCGTGATCATGATGATGTTTGTGATCATGTTCACCGTTACATTCTTCGTGATTATTAGAAACATTATAATCTTGACCATTTTTTGATAAATTGATTACTTCTACATCCGGTTCAACGCTTTTAACAGCTTCAACAATTTTTGATTCATCAAACAAATCAGTATCTGTTTCAACAAACATTTTTGTCGTTGCGAACACAACACTGCACTCTCTAACATTTTCAAGTTTACTAACTCGCTCTTGAACCTTTTGAGCACAATTAGCACAATCTAAACCTTTCAAACTATACTTAAGTTTCATAAATACCCTCTCCTTACTCAATTACATGTTTATACCCAGCGTCAAATATCTGCTTAACGTGTTCATCATCAAGTGAATAATACATCAATTTCCCATCTCTCCTAAATTTAACTAGGTTTGCTTGCTTTAAAATTCTTAATTGGTGTGAAATAGCAGACTGTGTCATATCTAAACACGCCGCTAAATCATATACACACATTTCTGATTCAAACAAAGCACAAATAATTCTGATTCTAGTTGAATCACCAAAAACTTTAAACAACTCAGCAACATCATAAAGAATTTCCTCTTCCGGCAATGCTGCAGCAACTTTATTAACAATAGCTTCGTTTACTACTTTATCCATTTCTTATCTCCTTTCGTATGAATATTTATTCATATGACAATATGATTATATATCCATATATTTACATTGTCAATCAATAATGATAAAATATTTTAAAAAGTATGGAGGATTCACATGAAAAAATTACTAGTAGTGATTGATTATCAAAATGATTTTGTAAATGGTAGTTTAGGATTCCAGGAAGCAGTGGCCTTGGAAGACTATCTTGCAGATCTTATCAAGGAATACCATAATAACAACGATGATGTTATTTTTACTTATGACACTCATCAAAAAAATTATTTAACTACCCAAGAAGGAAAAAATCTTCCTGTTGCGCATTGTCTTGAAAACACTGAAGGATGGCAACTATATGGAAAAATCCATGATTTAGCAAAAAATGATAAAAAAATAATAAAAGAAACTTTTGGCTCATTAGCATTAGGTAATTATTTAAAAAATAAACAATACAATGAAATTACTTTAGTCGGTGTCGTTTCAAATATCTGTGTAATATCTAATGCAATAATTATTAAAGCAGCCTTACCCGAAGCATCTATCATTATTGATTGTTTAGGAATTGCAAGCAACGACCCCCTTCTTGAACAGAAATCAATTGATATTATGGAAAATTTACATATGAAAATTATTAATAAAAAAAGATAGCTGTATTGAAGATTTAAAACAGCTATCTTTTTTTATTAACATTTCGATATGCAACACCACGAGTAATCCGTAATAATTTCTCTTCACCAGGAAAATGAACTGGATTATTAGGGAACGTCCGATAAATTTCAATTATATCTTTTGCATCTGCAACTATTTCTTCTAATTGCATAAAACCGTACATTTTAGGCGGTAACAGATAAATTGGAACTGATATGGTCGTCTCCTGTAAAAGACGTTCAACATAAATTTTTAAGTGAGGGCAGCACATAATTATGTCAAAATCAGCTTCTTTTTCTTTAACAAGAGAAAACGGATAAAATTCAAGATAAACCTCTTCTTGTAATCCTTTCTCAACTACTTCTTTTTTCATTCTCTCAGTTACATAACTAGAAGAGAATCCTCCGCCACAACATATTAATATTTTCAACATAACTATTCCTTCCTTTATAATTTACTATTCATAACTATTAATGGCCTTAGAATTTTAACTTCTGCAAATATTTATACTACTATATATCTTATCATATAATCTTCGTTTCCAACAAACTAATTGCTTTTTTTAGGATAAGAACATAATTAGTTACATTATCATAGTTTATTAGATAAATTCTATCTTGTATCACTAGCTAAATGAGAGTATACTTATAAATAAATTAAGGGGGTTGTTTAATAATGGAAATCAAAATTGAAAGAGCGAAAACTCTAAAAGAAAAACCAAATCAAGATAATTTAGGTTTTGGAAATTATTTTACTGATCATATGTTTATGATGGACTATACAGAAGGAACAGGATGGCATGATGCACGCATCGTTCCATACGCACCAATTCCAATGGATCCTGCTACAATGGTACTTCACTATGCCCAAGAGACTTTCGAAGGTTTAAAAGCATATCGTGATCCTAACGGTAACATAACTTTATTCAGACCAGAAATGAATGCTCGAAGAATGATTAATTCAAATAGACGTATTTGCATGGCTGAATTACCTGAAGAAATGTTTGTAGAAGCGGTTGAAGCAATTGTTAAATATGAACAGGATTGGATTCCAACTGCAAAAGATACTTCTTTATATATTCGTCCATTCATGTTTGCAAGTGAAGCTGGTGTTGGGGTACATCCTGCTAAAACTTATACTTTTATTATCATTTTATCACCAGTTGGTAATTACTATCCTGAAGGTGTAAATCCTGTAAAAATTTGGGTTGAAGATGAATATGTAAGAGCCGTTAAAGGTGGCACTGGATTCACTAAATGTGGTGGTAATTACGCTGCCAGTATTGCAGCTCAAGTAAAAGCAGAATCTCATGGTTATACTCAAGTTCTTTGGCTTGATGGTGTACATCGCAAATATGTCGAAGAAGTAGGAACAATGAATGTAATGTTTGTAATTGATGGTAAAGTTGTTACAGCACCTTTAGAAGGTTCAGTATTACCAGGAGTTACTCGTGATTCTATCATCCATATTCTTAAAGATTGGGGATATGAAGTCGAAGAACGTGAATTAAGTATCGATGAATTAATGGCAGCTGGTCGCAATGGTAAATTGACAGAGGCATTTGGAACTGGAACAGCAGCTGTAATTTCCCCTGTTGGTCAACTTTATTATAAAGGTGAAGAAGTTATTATCAATGATTTTAAAACTGGTGACTTGACACAAAAATTATATGATACTTTAACCGGGATCCAGTGGGGTCGTTTAGAAGATAAATATGGTTGGGTTCGTCACATCAAATAAAACTGGAGACACTCCAGTTTTTTCTTATAAATATAAAAATAAGAACATCGGTATGTTCTTATTTTCGTTTATTCATAGGTATATATTCATATGTTTCTCCAACATATTTAGCAGCGGGACGAATAATCCGTCCTGAATATAATTTATTTTCAATATTATGAGCTAACCATCCAACTGCTCGACCAACTACGAACATCAATGTATATAGTTCTGTTGGAATACACAACATATCATATATTAGTCCGCTATAAAAGTCGACATTCGCACAAACAGTAATTCCTTTACGATTTTTTATTGCCTGAATAGCAGCCTGTTCAAAACGATAATAGAAATCAAATTCTGCTTCTCGCCCCTTTTCAAGAGCTAGTTCGCTACATTGTTGTCTTAAAATAACACAACGCGGATCACTAACCGTGTATACAGCATGACCAATCCCATAAATCAATCCACTATTATCATTGTATTGTTTATCTAAAATTCTTTCGACGATCTCATTAATTTGTTTATCACTTGCATCTAGACCAATTTCATTAATTATCAGTTTCATTTGATTCATTACAGCAAGATTTGCCCCACCATGCTTAGGACCTTTTAAAGAACCAATTGCCCCAGCAAAACTCGAATAAATATCTGTTCCGGTCGAACTTATTACAACATTAGTAAACGTTGAATTATTACCACCACCATGATCAGCATGCAGAACTAAGCACATATCGAGTACTTCAGCTTCTTTAGGTGTGAAGTGTTTATGGTCACGCAATAAATATAAGATATTCTCTGCAATTGATAGATCTGGCCTAATTTGGTGAATATATAAACTTTCTTTGTCAAAATAATGCACTTTACTACGATATGCATAACAAACAATTGAAGGAATTTTAGCAATTAGATTCAATCCTTTGTACATTGTTGATGAAGGACTAATATTATCTGGATCCTCGTCATACGAATATAACATCAAAACTTCCTGTTGTAATTTATTCATTAAATTTTTAGATGGAAACCCAAGAATTTTAGATTCCAAATAATGCGGTGGTAATTCATAACGCTCAGATAGCTCCTTTTTAAAATTTTCTAATTCCTCTTTGTTTGGCAAATAGCCAAACAAGATCAGAAAACAAGTCTCTTCAAATAAAAAGCGTTGATGCGGTTCGCGTTTATTGATAATGTCTGATACTGCGATTCCACGATAATAAAGCTCCCCATCACAGTCAACTTTCTTACCATCAATTTTTTTATACCCTACAACATCAGCAATCTTGGTTAAGCCTACTAATACCCCAGTACCATCCTCGTTCCGTAATCCTTTTTTTACATCAAATTTTGAATATAATTCATTATCTATCTTGTTATTACTTTCTTTTGCTTTTTCAATAAAACCATCAATAAATTGACTCATATAAGCACCCCCATAAATTTAAGTAGTTTTATTATAACACTTCTTCTTTTGATTGTATACAATCTTTGTGACAAATTGTATACAATAACAAGTTGTCCAATTAACTTTAGAATCATTTAATATATTCTTAAGTAAAATTAATGAGATGATTAATTTTAACTTATTGTTTAATCATTATAATTAAGTTAAAATATTCTAAAGAGGAGAATTATATGAAAATAAATAATCAAGATTATCATGGTTTATCAACCGCTGAAGTTAATCAGCGTATAAGTAATGGTAAAATCAACACGGTCGATAATAAAATCACTAAATCTTATAAACAGATTTTTTTAAATAATACAATTACTTTTTTTAATATTTTAAATGCTGCTTTACTCGGCTTAGTACTTTTTGTTGGTTCATATAAAAATACACTATTTATTTTAGTAATTATTATTAATACGATCGCTGGAATATATCAAGAGATTAAAGCGAAAAGAACGTTAGATCGCCTATCTATTCTTACTACCTCAAACGTTGAAGTTATTCGTGATGATGAATTAAAAGAAATTGATATTGATCAGATCGTTCTGGATGATTATATTGTCTTAACTACAGGAGCCCAGATTCCAACTGATAGTATTTTAATTGATGGGCATATGGAGACTAATGAATCACTGCTCACTGGTGAATCAGATCCTGTTTTAAAACAAAATGGCGATACTTTGTATTCCGGTAGCTTTATTACCTCTGGTAAAGGAATTTGTAAAGTTATTCACGTTGGGGATGATAACTATATGAATCAGATTACACAGGAAGCAAAACGTTTAAAGAAACATAATTCTGAATTAAATCGTTGTTTAAATAAAATTTTAAAATATGTAAGCATCGTTATTTTACCGATTGGCGGTCTATTATTTTTAAAGCAATTTTTTTATGGAAATCAAACATTTAACAGCTCAATCGTTAGTACCGTTGCTGCTATACTAGGAATGATTCCAGAAGGTTTAGTGCTGCTTACAAGTGTTGCTTTGACCTTAAGTGTTTTACGATTAGCAAAACAGAATACTTTAGTTCAGGAATTATTTTGCATTGAAACTTTGGCACGTGTTGATGTCTTATGCTTAGATAAAACCGGGACTATTACTGAAGGAACAATGAAAGTTGAATTTGATGTTAAAATGAGCAATGTTGATATTAGTGAAATCGTTGGAAACTTAATGCATTCTCTAACAGATGTTAATGTCACTGCTCAAGCATTAAAAGAGCATTATCAAACAAAAACTAATTTTAATCCATATTTTGTTATCCCTTTTAGTTCTGATCGAAAATATAGTGGTACCTCCTATTTTAATCGTGGTACATATTATATTGGAGCTTATCAGTTTTTATTTCCAAAGGGAAATGAAGAATTGGAAGAAAAATGTGTTGACTATGCTAGTGAAGGCTATCGTATTTTAGTTTTGGCACATACTGATGAAGTAATGAGTAATGAAGCTTTGCCTGTCGATTTAGAGCCTTTAGGTATTATTGTGTTAAGTGATGTAATTAGGAAAGACGCTAAAGAAACATTAGCTTATTTTAACGAGCAAGGTGTTGATTTAAAGGTTATTTCTGGTGATGATCCGATTACAGTTTCATCTATCGCGAAACGAGCTGGATTGAATAATGCCCACCATTATGTTGATGCAACTACCCTTTCAACTTCTGAAGAAATAGCAGAAGCTTTAAATAAATATTCGGTCTTTGGGAGAGTCACTCCGCAACAAAAAAAGGCTATGGTCGTTGCTTTAAAACAACAGGGTCACACTGTTGCAATGACTGGAGATGGAGTCAATGATGTTCTAGCTTTTAAAGAGGCAGATTGCTCTATTGCAATGGCATCAGGAAGTGATGCAGCTAAAAATGCAGCAAATCTAGTTTTGCTTGATAACAATTTTGATGCAATGCCTCATATCGTTGATGAAGGACGGCGTGTTATTAATAATATTACGATGTCAGCATCTATGTTTTTGATTAAAACTATATTTTCTGCTCTCATAGCTATTTCAACTATCTTTTTTGGTCAAGCCTACCCTTTTGAGCCAATACAATTATCACTTATCAGCGCATGTGGTGTAGGAATACCAACTTTCTTCTTGACATATGAAGCTAACTTTGCACGAGTTGAAGGAAATTTTTTAGAAACCGTTTTAGAAAAGTCTTTCCCTTCTGCTTTTACAATTGCCATAGGAGCTACTTTAATTACAAATATTGGTCTTGCTTTGAATTATGATCCTAACATGCTTTCAACTGTCTGTGTTTTATTTACAGGATGGAATTATACAGTAGCTCTTTTAAGGATATATAGACCACTAACCAAATATCGCAAGTTTATTATTTATTCAACTCAATTTTGTTACTATATTTCAATGATGATCGGGCAGTCAATTTTAGAATTAACAGGCGTTTCATTTAACTGGCTAATGATACTATTAGGATTAATTGCGTTTTCATCAATTATTGTTGACTTGTCTGCTGAACTATTTAAATATATAAAAATATTTAAAGAATTTCTTGAAAAACGTCGAAAAAAGAGATTGTCAAAAGGTTAAGGATTTTCCTTAGCCTTTATTGTTGCCAAAATAACATAAATATTGATAGAATAGAATAAAGGAAGAAGGTATATTATGTATAATAAAATAAAATTATTGGCACAACAATACCACCAAGAAACAATTCAAACTCGACGTGATTTTCATAAATATGCTGAGCGCGGCTGGTTAGAAATGCGAACTGCTTCACTAGTAGCCCGTAGACTTGATAGTTTAGGGTACCAAGTCTCAGTTGGCAAGGAAGTTATGCGTGAAGAGTTCCGGATGGGATTACCAAGTAAACGCCTATTAACTTTAAATTACAATCGTGCCCTCCTTCAAGGAGCCGACCCCTATTACATAGAAAAAGTAAAGAATGGTTTTACCGGGGTCGTTGGAGTAATGCACAACGGAATTGGACCTGTTGTAGCAATTCGTTTTGATATAGATGCTCTTAGCATTACTGAAGATGATTCAGCAGATCATAATCCTGGTAAAAATGGCTTTATTTCTTGTAATCCTGGTGCTATGCATGCTTGTGGTCATGACGGTCATACTGCCATGGGATTAACTGTGGCCAAAATACTAGCACAAATAAAGGAACAACTACATGGAACAATCAAATTAATTTTTCAGCCTGCTGAAGAAGGTGTACGTGGCGCTAAAAGTATTGCTTTAAGCGGAATTCTTGATGACGTTGATTATATTTTTGCGGGTCATATTTGGCAGCAGGTCGAAGGGGAAGATTATGATATTTATTTGGGAATGAACGAAACATTTGCAACAACAAAACTTGACGTAACCTATCATGGTGTTTCTTCTCATGCTGCAGGAATGCCACAATTCGGCAAAAACGCCTTATTATCTGCTGCTTCATGTATCCTAAATCTTCATTCAATTCCACGTAATAGTGATGGTTGTACCCGTATCAATGTTGGTACAATTAGAGCAGGAACAGGAAGAAATGTAGTCCCAGAAACAGCTAAATTAGAAATCGAAGTACGTGGCGCCACTACAGAATTGAATAATTATATGGAAGTTTATGCTCGGGATGTTATTAGAGGAGCAGCATTAATGCACGATACCATTGTAGAGATAAACGAGATGGGCAAAGCTTATTCGCTTGACTGTGATAAAAAAATGATGGATTTAATTCGCCATATTTGTATCGATCATTTAGGTGATATTAAAGTTGCCAAAGAGGATTTAAGCCCGCTAGACGGTAGTGATGATTTTTCCTATATGATTGCCACTGTCCAAGCACATGGCGGAATAGGCACTTATATGAAATTGACAACTGATCTAGTCGCTTCACCTCATAACTGTACATATGACTTTAATGAAGATGTTTTGTTAACAGGAACAACTGTCTATAGTAGCATTGCCTACTATTTATTAAATCAAGATTAATATTTGTGATAGAATCAAGATTCTATCACTTTTTAAATTAAAAAAGAGCACAATTTGTGCCCTTATTTAAAGAAATCCATAAATTTATCAACTGCAGTATCCACACCACTATCAAGATCGGTTTTAAATTGATCAAATCGAACTTTAGCATCAGCTATAATATCATCAACTTCTCCATCTTTAGCATTATAAACTTTTGCAGCGTATTCTTTTGTGCTGATCCCTAAATCTCTAATTGAATTATCATCGTCAACTTCTCCCTTATCTGCAGCCATTTCTAAATAACTACCATGTTCGTAAAGCTTTTTCGCAACCTCTTTGTCTTTAACATCATCGATATTATCGCGAATATAATTTACTGCTTCATTTACATCATCACGATTAACTTTATAGTCACTACTAAATTTATTTTTAACTCTACTATCAATTCCCTCTAATCCATTATCCTCATCTGATTCATTAGTGGTAGTATTGTTATTACTATCTTTGTTAGTATCATCATTGTTTGAACATCCAACAATCGAAAAACTCATTGCAAATAATAACAATAAACAGCATATTGATTTTAAAATACGTTTCATATCTATTCTCCTTTAACTTATCTATCTATATTTTTCACCAAAATTATTTTTTTTAAACAAAATATCATAAAAATCATGTATAATGAATTTGGTGATTTTTATGAAAGAACAACAATTAGATGCATTACTAGAAAATATTAATTATGAAATAAGTTTATTATCCAATGCAAGTGCCTTTATCAAACAAGTCTTTTCTGATATATCTTGGGTTGGTTTTTACCTTTGCCAAGATAATCAGCTGATCTTAGGTCCATTCCAAGGAAAAACAGCTTGTACACTCATCCCCTTTAACAAAGGTGTATGCGGTGCCTGTGCAACAAATCTTAAAACTTACTGTGTTCCTGATGTTCATCAGTTTCCTAGTCATATTGCTTGTGATAGCGCAACAAACAGTGAACTTGTTATCCCGTTGATTATAGATAATAGCTTGTATGGCGTTCTAGATTTAGATTCTCGTTGTTTTGCACGGTTTCAACCTGATGACCAGGAAGAGCTAGAAAAATTAGCACTCATAATTATTAAACATTTAAAACGAATAAAGGAAGAAACAAAATAGTTTCTTCCTTTTAACTTTTTTTATCAAATTTTTGTTTACATTTAGGACAGGTAATTGTAATTTGTCCCCGACCACGTGGCACTCTAACAGTTTGCTTGCAGTTAGGACATAGAAAATATTTATGCATTTTATCGTTTTTATTACTTTTAATAATATTAATTCTTTTTTTGACAGGCTGGATTAAAGATAAAAATTTATCATTTTCAGCTCGCCTTTTATAAATATTACGAGAATAGGTCCTAAAAATATTAATAATTAAAATTATCCAAATAATTGTTGCAAGATATGGATTGCGAATTACAAAAAGATTTAAAATTAATAAAATTAATGCAAATATTAATAAAAAATTGTTTAGTTGATCCGATCCATAACGACCTGACATAAAGCGATACAGCGCATTTTGAAACTTATTCATGTTAACCCTCTTTTCAAATTATACATTAAGTATAATTTGAAATTATTAAATCTTTATGAATTATTTTCATTAGTATCTTTTTTCTTATGTTCTTTACGACTACAATCGTATGTCTCTACAATTAACGTTTTAAAAAATTGAATTAATGCATTTCTTGTATCACTGTTCATATTTTTGATTTCTTTAATAGCCGTAATTAGATGTGATAATGATTTTTCTGAAAAATCATTAATTTTTTCAATTTTAGCTGCTTCTAAAATTGAAAATACTGCAGTAACTGCATCCTTTCGTGTTTTACTGTCGACTTTACTTAGCCATGATTTAAAAGCTGCATCCATAGTTTGGCTGTCCTTACTCATTTCAGTAGCACAAACAAATTGTGTTCCTTCTACTGACCAGCTAAAGCCACTATGTTGCATTAAACCTTTAGCGCTACTTTTAACTACTATTTTTTCTTCAAGATTCTCAAGCATTATCCCGAATACGGAACTTTCTGGAATGAATTTTTTTATCCTAGTAGAAATATTGCGGTAATTATCTGTATTTAGCATTTTTTGATTAAAACCAGGGCCGTCATTATTATAAATCTCAATAATTCGTTTAGATATTTTAGAATTCACACAACTAGATGCATAAACTGCTAAATTTCCTCCTTTTGAATGACCACCAACACGAATTTTAACGCCAGATATCTTTTGGGTGATATATATCCTAAAAATTTGATACCACTTCATTTTATAATCACAATGGCATAAAAGATAAAAAAGTGATTTAGAAAAATCGATTTCAGCAATTTTAGCCAAATACTCAACTGCTCTTTGCTGAGAAGCAACTGGAAATTGATAAGTCATTTGAAAATCCTCACGCCAGCCTAAAATTGTATCATCAGTGCCACGAAAAGCAACATAAATACTACTATCTTCTAATTGAAAAGTAATTGCTGCAAATTGTTTTATACTTTGATAGTCCAGTTCATTAATATAATTAGATAGCAGAATATTTTGATAACGCGGACATTTAGCTAATTCTTGTAATAATGTAATTGATTCCTTAGTGAAAGATATCTCATCTAGTAATTCTTCAATATTATTTACTTGACTAAAATTATTAGCAACATCTTTTAAACAATAACTTTGTTCATTGGGAAATGTGGGAACTATTTTATCAAAATCAACATAAACTAATTCACTTAAAATCAAGCCATCAATATCATTAAATGGATCTATTCTCATTGACAGATCACCTCGCCATTTTAAATAATCATATATATTGGACATTTTTGTTCCCCCTTTCCTTTTTTGGCATTATACCATATTTAAAAAAAATTATACAACTTCATGACATTTATTGACAATAAATTTTTGAAACCTATAATGTTTATGGAAAGGTCGAGAAAAATGAAGTTATTCAATAAATTTTCAAAAAAACAAAAAATTACCTTTATTTCAGTATTATTTATTTTAATTATTAGTACAGTTTATTTAATCTGGCAAAAAAATAACCAATTGTTAACTTTTGTCAAAGACCCAATACTAGAAATCAACCATGAGTTTGATTATCAAAAAATAATTAAAAATATTAAAAATGTCCAAACATCCGATATTAAGGTTGACACATCTAAATTAAAAAATGATAAAATTGGCAGCTATCCTGTTACCTATATTTATCAGGGCAAAAAGTTCACAGTAAATATTAACGTAGTTGATAAAACTAAGCCTAAATTTGAAATTAATAATATTGAAATAGATGCAGGAATGGATGTTGATCCAACAATGTTAGTTGATAACATTGTTGATGAAACAAAAACAACTATTTCTTTTAAAGATGCATATAATTTTTCAAAAAAAGGAAAAGTCAAAGTGACAGTAATTGTTAGCGATGAAAGTAATAATAAATCAACAAAGCACGCTACTGTTACAGTTTTATCTAAAGATACAACAAAACCAACTATTTCTGGTCTTAATGATCTAACTGTCACTTTAAATGGTAAGGTTGATTATTTAGCTGGCGTTAAAGGAAATGATAATCGTGATCCACATCCACAATTGACTATTGATAACAAAAAAGTAAGATTGGATAAATTAGGTGATTATATTGTAACCTATACTTGCAAAGATAGGTCTGGCAATAAAATAGTTGCTAAAAGGAAAGTTTCAGTTGTTGAAAAGAAAGAAATTGGAGTTTATGCTCAAACTGAAGAAAAAGTTATTTATTTGACATTTGATGATGGTCCTTCAAAAAATACCAAACGTATTTTAGATATTCTTGACAAATATCATGCAAAAGCAACTTTCTTTGTGACTGGTACAAACCAAAACTATAATTACTTGATCAAAGAAGCATATCAACGAGGTCATACAATCGGTTTACATGCTTACAGCCATGATTATAAAACCGTTTATACTTCAGTAACCGCATATTTTAATGATTTAGAAAGAGTTGGAAACATGGTTAAAAATGAAATTGGCTTTATTCCAAAGTATATTCGTTTCCCTGGTGGAGCTTCAAATACAATTTCACGTAAATATTGTCCTGGAATCATGAGTATTCTAGCAAACGAAGTAATTGACCGTGGTTATCAATTTTATGATTGGAATTATGGTACAGGTGATGCCGGTGGAAACAATATTCCAGTTAATCAAATCATTGCTACTGCTACAGCTGGAAATGCCAATAATCAAGTGATTCTTGCTCATGATACAGATGCCAAAAATACCACGGTAGATGCCCTTCCGGCAATAATCGAGCATTATCAGGCACTAGGTTATTCTTTTAAAAGTATAGATGACAATTCTTATGTTCCTCATCATCATATTAATAATTAAAAGTAGTTTTCGAAATTGGCTCTAGAATTTGATTTTTCAAAAGATGGAACCTATTTCAATAAAACTATTTTTATTTTTAAGATTTATTAAGAGATTCTTAGGATTTATTATGATAGAATTTTTAAAATAGCGTGTTATGATTATAATTGTTATGTATTGGTTAATTCTTGCTAATTCATTGCAAAGCAATTGTAGTTATATTACAATTAGATAAATTTTGTTTTTTATGAGGATGTTATTTATGGGAAAAATTAAAGGTTTAAATAAACAAGAAGTTGCAAAGCGTATTAGTGAAGGGAAAGTGAACCTTTCCCCTAAACCAGTAGTTAAAAGTAATTTTCAAATTATTATGGGGCATGTTTTTAACCTCTTTAATGCCTATAATTTTATTATTGCTGCTGCTCTAATTGCTGTTCAAGCATATTCAAGTTTATTTTTTGTTGTTATTGTCATTTCAAATACTGTTATTAGAGCGCGACAAGAAATAAAATCTAAAAATATGGTTGCTAAATTAAACTTGATCGTTTCGCCAAAAACTAAAGTTATTCGTGAGGGAAAAACGATTTCAATCGATAACGAAGAAATCGTTCTAGATGATGTAGTTTATTTTGAAACCGGTAATCAAATCAGTGCTGATTCAATTATTATTGAAAATAATGTTGAAGTTGATGAATCACTTTTAACTGGTGAAGCTGATCCAATTTCTAAAGGGCCTGGTGACCATTTATTATCTGGTAGTTTTATTTTGAGCGGTGCTTGCTATGGTAAGGTTGAACATGTTGGAAAAGATAACTATGCAAATAAAATTACTGATCAGGCAAGAACTCGTAAGCCTGTTAGCTCTGTCTTATTAAACACTTTTAATAAAGTTACTCGTTATACTAGTTATTTAGTTTTACCATTAAGTATTTTAATGCTCTATCAGGCTTATATCATTCGTGATCAAGGAATTACAAGCACAATCGTCAACACTGCTACAGCTCTGCTAGGGATGCTTCCTAAAGGACTAGTTCTATTAACAAGTGTATCTTTAGCTGCTAGTGTTGTTAAACTAGGGAAAATGAACACTTTAGTTCAAGAAATGTTTAGTATTGAAACCTTATCACGAATTGATGTTCTATGTTTAGATAAAACCGGTACCTTGACTGAAGGAAAAATGGAAATCGAACAAGTCATTAAATTAAAAAATCCATTAAATCTTGATCTGGATGAGATTATGTGTTCCTTTGTTAAAGGATCTCTTGATAATAATATTACTTTTAAAACACTTAGTAACTATTTTACTGGCCCTGCAAAGTATGAAACATTAGACCGTATAGCTTTTTCTTCAGCCCGGAAATGGAGCGCCATTGAACTAGATTCAATAGGAACAATTATTGTTGGAGCACCAGAAATAATTCGTCCTGATTATCAATTATCACCAAGAATTATTGAGATGCAAAAAAGCGGCGCACGTGTTTTATTAATTGGCCATCACCCAACATTAAATATTTTACAGGAAACTTTAGGACAAACAACACCGATTGGGCTAATTGTTATTAAAGATCCTATTCGGAAAGATGCTCATGAAGCCCTTAAATTTTTCAGTGATAATGATGTTGCTGTAAAAGTTATATCTGGTGATAATCCAGCGACAGTTAGTGCAATCGCTAGTCAAGCAGGTGTTGCTAATGCAGAAAAATACATTGATGCTTCAACAATCGTTACTGATCAACAATTAGAAGATGCAATTTTAAACTATAATGTTATTGGTCGTGCTAGTCCTTTTCAAAAGCACCAGATGATCTTATGTTTACAAAAACATAATCAAAAGGTTGCGATGACGGGTGATGGAGTAAATGATGTTTTAGCATTAAAAGATGCTGATGTTTCAATTGCGATGGGTTCTGGTTCCGATATTGCCCGCCAAGTATCGCAATTTATTATTATTGATGGTAAATTACAAACATTAGTAGAAGTTGTTCGAGAAGGTCGCCTAGTTATTAATAATGTTACACGTTCTGCGTCAATGTATTACTTGAAAACAATTTACACGATTTTACTTTCAATATTATCTATTTTAATGAATATACCTTATCCTTTTATTCCTTTCCAAATGACTTTATTGGATATGTTTATTGAAGGTTTCCCTTCATTTATGATTTTATTTGAACGAAATATCGAAAAACCAAAAGAATCAATTGGTCATCATGCTATGCGTTTTTCCTTACCTAACGCATTAGCAATAGTTTTAAGCGTTGCTGGTATAAGATTACTCGCACCAACCTTACAATTGTCGTTAGCAGAAACTTTTTCAGTCCTATATTTTACAACTGCTTTTGTGTCTATTCACATGATTTATCGTATTTATAAACCATTAAACTGGTATCGAGGTGGGGTTTTAATAATTGATATTATTGGCTTTATCCTCTCTACACCGATTTTTTGGCCACTTTTAGAAATGCATGTATTAACACCTAAGTTAATTCAAATTATCCTAATTACGATTGTTATTAGCATTCCTGTTTTAATCATCCTGACAAGGAGTGTTAGTTATTATCTTAAGAACCTAAATAGTAAAAAAGCTTTATAGCATTAATAAGCCTGTTCAAGTTTTTCTTGGACAGGCTCCCATTTAAAACAAATCTATTTATCTAAACAAAAAGATATATTTAGATACATTACTGTACCTTCTATATCTATTTTTCATTTAAAAGTTGAATTAACTTAATCACATCTTCTTGAATCCGAGGTGGTAAATATTGCGGCTTGGCTAATAAAAACCCTTGAAGATAATCAACTTTAAGCTTAATCACCTGCTTTAATTCATCAATCGTTTCAATTCCTTCAGCAATTAATTTCATATCCCGTTCATGAGCATAATTAACAATGTTTTCAACAATTTTACACTTATCAGGATCACTATCAATATTACGAATTATATCCATATCGATTTTAATAAATTTAGGTGAAATCAGCAATAGGATTCGATCACTATTATATCCACTTCCATAATCATCTAATGCTAATTCTGCTTGCCATTTTTTCATTAATTCTGCTTTTTGCTGATGATAATTTTCGTCAATGTACTCAACTTCAGTAACTTCTAAAACAACATTTTTTAAATACTTTGAATACTCCTTTTCTAGCTCATCAATTTTTTTAGTACTTAAAATTTGATTTGAAATAGAATTAATAAATATTTTACAATCCTTATTAATTCGCTCATTTCGTAAATGGTTGGCAAAGGTTTCAAGTGATGAGGACCATGTTAATTCTTCAATTTCTGCTAAACGTCCCTCCTCTTTAGCTATTTTTAAAATATCAAGGGGATTTTTTAATGATGGCATAAATGATCTCATTAATGATTCATATGCATAAATAGTTCCATCTTTGCTACTTATAATTGGTTGAAAATAAAACTGAATTGCTCGATCTTCAATAATAGTGTTTAATTCTTCTTTACTTTCGCTTAAAAAAGAATCCGCAATATAATCATTGAGATTAAACTCTGTTAAATTACCTTTACTTGTACGTTTGATCTTATACATTGCATAATCAGCATAATGTTGGAGTTTTTCAAAAGATTCACTATCCCGTGGATACCAGGCAATACCGCCTGATGCATTGACATGAAAATTACTATTATCAGCCAAAGGAATAAAAGCCTTGCTAATTGCTTCCTTTAATTTATTAATTAACTGCTTAATTACATTTTCATCATCATAACCATAAAAGAAAACAAAAAATTCATCACCAGAAATCCGTGAAATAATAGTATTTTCTGGGGTGCTGTTTACAAATGTTTCAGCAGCTTTAGAAATGTAATTATCACCAATTTCATGCCCATAATTATCATTAATGTACTTCAGATTATCTAAATCTAACATCAATAGTGCTGCTATTTTTATTTTGTTTATTTCATTTTCAAATAAACTATTCATGATCCTAATAAATGCTCTCCGATTCAAAAGTCCAGTTAGAGCATCATGATCACGTTCATATTCAATCACATTCTTTTCAACAATTGTATTAGTTACATTCTCAATTACCCCAGTATATGCATTATCATTTACCAATAGCCGTAGATTCACAAAAACATAATTATCATCATCAGGAATTTTGAAGAGATATTCTTTTTTGCTATAATCATGTGAAACAATATATTGTTTATAGCCTTCAAATGTTTCTTTAAATTTTGTCATTGTTAATTCTGAAGTATTAACATCATATTTTAGTAAAACCTCAAAAAAGTTTTCTGATATAAACAATTCTTCAGTGTTTATATTATATTCGAACCCTGCTAGCTTAATACTTGCCATTTGTAATAAATTAGTGAATTTCAAGGCAGTATCACGAACATTTTGATTTAGTTGTTCCATCATATTTGCAAGATGATCAATTTCAGCAATATTTGTACGTCTGAAAGAAATCTTATTTTTAATATTAGCTTTTACGACTTCATCTGATAATTTTTTTATTGGTTTTGAAATGATATAACTAAAAATGAAACTTCCACCAATTCCAACTGTCAAGGTTAAAAAGATTGCGAACATCAAAATCGAAGTGATTTTATTTGTAAATGCAAATAAATCTGAAGTATCAACTATTCCTACTAAAGCCCAGCGTTGATTACTGTATGGTGTATTAGAATTATAAATATTCAAATATTTTAATGAACTATATAAAGTGTTAGAACCTTGATTGATATAATAATCATTCTCAGATTGCATTAATTCAGTTGTAGGACTTTTCGTTGTATAAATATTTCCATTCGTTAAAATATTACTTAAAATCAATGAATCATCTTGATTGATTGCCAACAAATAGCTTCCATTACCTTCATCAAGTAACTCTGTACTGGGCAATAATTTGTTCAAATAATCTAATGTAATATCAATTCCAACGACACCATAAACAGCTCCTTGATCGTTGATTAACGGTAATGAGTAGGTGAAAGCCTCATTTTCAGAATCTCTCAAGCGAAAACTCCCACCCCAATAGCCCATATCAGTACTCGAAAATTCTTGTGAATTACTAATTGCCTGCTGGTATGGAGTATAGAAAAAATCATAATATTTTATGTTTGCTTTTTTAAATTCAAAACGTGGCCGCCATGATGAATCAGTAGCAATATTTAAAGATTTAACTACTTCAGTTGGGGCTCGTTCAATTAATAAATCCCCATTTTCTGCTGAAGCTTTTGATAATGGATCAAGATCTCTTAAATATATTCCAGGTTTATCTTCAAGTCCCTTATCCAAGTCATGATTATTAAAAATGATATATGCCCCTGTAACATGCTGAGAGCGCATTGTTGAAATCAATTGATCTACAACTGCCAAAATAAGTGGTGTTGCTGTTTCAGAGCTGTCATCAAGATGCTCATAATCAACCTTTCCTTCACTAACAAGCTGCTTAGCTGTCGTATTTATGTGGTCTGTCAATTGAGATAAATTGGACCAATTGTTTAACATTTCATTTTGAAGATAACTGCTTCGATTAATAACTCGCTGATCAACAATATCTTTAGCGTTCTGGTTTAATTTAGCAAACATTCCACCAGTTGAAAGGCTACCAACAAGGATTGTTGTCTCGATTAACACTAAAATACACATTACTACAAGTAAATATGAAAAAATTGATTTGTTTTTCATGATTTTACGAAACATCACAATCCTCCTTCTATAGAACTATTTAATTAATGATTCTAATTGGCTTTTAGTATTAGTATACCACTGATTAAAATAAGTATCATTATTAAATTGGCTAATTGCTTGTTCTAAATTCATTCCATTTGAAAGATTAGTAATAACTGTTTCACGATCTTGTTTAGCTAAATTACTCATTGTTGTTTCTAAAACATTTCTTGCATCAGTTCCCTTTTCAAAAGGAACTGATGTATACATATTATTATCTGAAATCATTTTAAGACTAGTATTTAACGTTTTCTTTACTGACTCATTGACTTCTACTTCATCAGTAATCTTATCAAGATCATTTGCACTTTTGGTAACTGGCAAATAACCACTAGCATTTGAAAAAGCAATATTTTGTTTATCACTAGTAAACCATTTCAAAAATTCAACAGCTGCCTGTTGTTCTTTTTCTTCACTTTTGAGAACAACCATTCCTGCTCCTTGTTGAACGACATAATCTTTACCATCTTTAAATTTAGGGCAAGCAAATGTCTCCAATTCAATTGAATGGCTTTCTTCGTCATTTAAAATAACTTCTTTAGGAAAATATGTGACACTCGAAGATGAAGAAACACAAGCAAGAATATTTCCGATTTTTATATCATCACTTCTAAATTTACCTGATGAACTAAAATAACCACTTATGTAAGGAACATAATAATTATCCCATAATTTTTTAGCAATATCTGCTTCAAAATTTAATACGATTTTATTATCCTTTTTACTAAAAATATCTGTTGCTAGCTGGCGATAGCCAACGAGCATATAATTTGCAAAAGCATCACGACCAAAAAATGCTTTTCCATCATTTGGAGCAGCTGTCAAACTATCAGTCCAGTTATAATATTGCTCTGCAACCTTAGTAACACCCTCAATTGTATTTAAATCATTTGTTGAAGCACCCGTAGCATTTGCAAACTTCTCCCAATCTGTTTTATTCAACATAAATAACTCTACTGATTTAGCCACTGGAAAAATTTTTAATGTATCTTTACTTGAAAAGTGTCCTTCTTCAAGATAACCATCGACATACTTAGATAGCTCGTCTTTACTAAAATATTTATTTAAATCTACTGCATAACCTAACTTATCCACTTGATAAGCTGTGTCACCATACGCTGCAAAAATATTCGGAATATCTGCAGCCCCAGCTTTTCCATTAATTGAATCTAAAACATTTCTTTCTAAATCAGAAATTGTTCCTTGACCAGAGCCCTCAACAATTATCCCTTTTTCTTTACCGACTGTTTTGTTAAATTCATCGACTAGACGATTAAATTCCTCTTGTTGCGCACCATTATAATAATGCCATACTTGAATCGTCGTTGGATCATCCTTGTCTAATAAGTTTTTATCCTCATTACTACATCCAGTTACAGCAAAAAACATTAATAAAGATATCAAAACTAATCTTACTTTTTTCATATGCTTATCTCCATTCCCTTATCCCCTAAAGGATAACACAAATTGGTCATTTATACAATCTTCACACTTTATCAATACAAAAAAGGATACCTATTGATATCCTCTATGACAACTCCATTTTTCCAGTATACAATTGATAATATCTTCCTTTTTGATTAATTAATTCATCATGATTCCCACGTTCTATGATTTCTCCATGATCGAGTACCATGATTGCTTTTGAATTACGAACTGTAGAAAGACGATGTGCAATTACAAAAACGGTACGATCTTTCATTAAACTATCCATCCCTTTTTCAATCAATTTTTCAGTATGAGTATCAATAGAACTTGTAGCCTCATCCAAAATTAAAACTGGGGGATTAGCAATTGCTGCACGAGCGATAGCTAATAGCTGACGTTGTCCTTGTGATAAGTTAGAACCATCACCAGTTAACATTGTTTGATAGCCTTGCGGAAGTCGCCGAATAAATGAATCTGCATTTGCTAGTTTAGCTGCTGCCACCACTTCTTCATCACTAGCATCTAATTTACCGTAACGTATATTATCTTCAATCGTTCCTGTAAATAAATGAGTGTCTTGCAAAACCATTGATAACGATTGTCGCAATGCTGCTTTTTTTATTAATTTAATATCAATTCCATCGTATGTTATACTGCCAGAATCTAATTCATAAAAACGATTAATCAAATTAGTAATAGTTGTTTTCCCAGCTCCTGTAGAGCCCACAAATGCAATTTTTTGACCTGGTTTTGCATATAAGTTTAAATTTTTTAAAATAGGATGGTTGGAGACATAACTAAAACAAACATCATGGAAGCGAACATCACCTTTTAACAAAACCAGTTCTACATCACCATTAGAACGGGGATGACGCCAAGCCCAAAGTCCAGTATTTTCATGACACTCAACTAGCTTACCATATTCATTGCGAACATTTGTTAAAGTGACACTTCCTTCATCTATTTCAACTTTTTCATCCATAATTTCAAAAATACGTTCTGCACCTGACATTGCTGCCAAAATAAAATTCATTTGTTGGGAAAATTGATTTACTGGCATCGCAGTTTGTCGAACAAAAACCAAATATGATGATAAACTTCCTAAATCCATAATCCCATAAATTGCCATAAACCCGCCTATTACAGCAGATAATGCATAATTCAAATATGAAATACTGACAACTGTTGGTATCATAGTTCCTGAATAAGTAACTGCTTTCGTAGCTGCTTGTCGTAAAGCTTGATTTCTTTTTTCAAACTCGGCAAAGTTCACCTGTTCATGATTGAAAACTTTAACTACTTTACTTCCTTCGACCATTTCTTCAATAAAACCATTTAAACTTCCCATATATTTTTGTTGTTGATTAAAATACTGCTTACTCTTTTTACTACTATAACGAATAAAAATAAACATCATTACCATTGAAGCAATTACAATGATTGATAGATAAGGATTTAAAATAATAATCATCGTAATTGTTCCTACAATCATTATAAAACTTTGAATCAACATTGCAAAACTATTATTTAAAGCTTCTAAAATTGTATCAATATCACTAGTAAATCGACTCATCAACTCACCATGAGTACGCTGATCAAAAAAACTAAGCGGTAAGTTTTGTATCTTATCAAATAAATCTTCACGAATTTCTTTAACGATTTCTTGAGCAGTTTTTACCATTAATTGATTATATAGATGACAAGCCCCGACACCAGTTAAATACATAATTGCCATCGTTATTATTGCTTGTAATAGTCCAGCATTATTACCTGGTAGAATGTAATCGTTAATAACCGGTTTTAATAAATAAGTACCTAAAATATTTGCACCTGCACTAATTAATACTAAAATAGCAATGATTATGAGTGTTCCTATATGTCGAGTTAAATAACTAGCCATTGCTTTTAAAGTTTTCTTTAAATTTTTAGGGCGTGGAGTTCCGTTTATTCTAGCCATATTATTTATCTCCTTCTTGAATTTTACATAAATCTTGATAGATATGATTACGATTTGCTAATTCTTCAGGTGTTCCTATATCATCAATTTTACCATCAGTTAAAATAACAATTTTATCTGCATGGGCAAGTGATGATAATCGCTGTGAAATAATAATTTTAGTTGTCTTAGGCAAATAGTATGCTAATCCATCTGTTAGTTTTCGTTCAGTTGCTGTATCTAATGCACTGGTAGAATCGTCAAGAATTAAAATTTTTGGTTTCTTTAATAATGCACGTGCAATACATAACCTTTGTTTTTGCCCACCAGAAACATTAACTCCACCTTGCCCTAAATCTGTATTGATTCCCTTAGGCAATGCATCGATAAATTCACTGGCACAAGCAATGTCTAAAACTTCATTAAGTTCGTGATCACTAGCATCTGCTTTACCCCATAAAATATTTTCCTTAATCGTTCCAGAAAATAGAGTGTTTTTTTGTAATACCATAGCAATTTCATCTCGAAGATGTTCGATTCCATATGATTTTATATCATGACCATCGATTAATAAATCCCCTGCTGTAATATCATATAATCTAGGAATCAATTGTACTAATGAAGTTTTGGCACTACCTGTTCCTCCGATAATACCAACAGTTTCACCAGGCTCAATTTCCAAATTTATATTATTTAATACATATTCTTTTGCTTTTAAGTCATATTTAAAAGCAACATTTTTAAATATGATTTTTCCCCTCGTAATCTTTATGTCACTTTTTTCATCTTTAATATCTATTTCTTCATCAAAAACTTCTTGAATCCGATATGCCGAAGCTAGAGAACGAGTTAACATCAAGAAAACATTTGAAATCATCATTAAGGAATTTAAGATTTGCATAATATAGCTTAAAAATCCTGTTAATTCACCTACTTGCATATTTCCAACCTGAATCATCCCACCCCCAAACCATAGAATTGCAATAATCGTCGAATACATCACAAATTGAAAACACGGCATATTCATAACTGCATAATGGAATGATTTACGTGAAACTTGTTGATAATTCAAATTAACTTCATTAAATTTAGCTTGTTCGTAATCTTTTCTAACATATGACTTTACAACTCTGATCGCAATTAGATTTTCCTGAACTATCGAATTGACAGAGTCTAAAGCTCTTTGCATTTTCCCATATAAAGGACGAACTTTTGACATAATTATAATTAAGCATGTTGCTAGAACAGGAATAGCTATTAAAAAAACAACAGCTAATTTAGCATTAATTAGTATTGCCATAGTTAGTGCAGTTAACATCATAAAAGGTGCTCTAACTAACGGACGAATCCCATTACAAATAGCGTTTTGTAAAATAGTAACATCACTTGTAAGTCGAGTAACTAACGATGAAGTACTAAAATGATCTGTATTTTTAAACGAAAATTCTTGAATCTTTTGATATTGTGCTTTTCGCAATTCATAGCCAAACCCCTGTCCTGCTTTGGCAGCAGTCTTTGCATACAATAAGCCTAAACCAAGCGACAAAAGCGCACATATAATCATTAATCCCCCTTTGATCAGAATATAATTTCTATCTTTATTTGCTACACCGATATCAATAATATCAGCCATTATCAAAGGAATAATCAACTCAAAAAGAGTTTCTAAAATAACAAACACTGCACTTAAATAAAGATATTTTTTATAGTTTTTAAAATAGCCAAAAAATTGTTTGAACATCTTATTCCTCCTTTAACAAGGCGTCATAAAGGCGCTCTAAGTAATTAATAAATTGTTTTCTTTCTTCCTTGCTAAAATCTCTCAAGGTAATATCTTCACGCTCATCTAGATATGCTTGCCATTTAAGAAAAGTGATTTTTCCTAATTCGGTAAGTTGAATATATACATTTCTCTTATTTTCCTCACTATAATTCCGTTTAATAAAACCATTACTTTCTAATTTGTTTAGCATAATTGAAACTGTAGCAGGCTCAATATCACAACCTTTAGTAATATCTTTTTGTAAACATTCTCTTTTCTGTTCATACAAATATCGTAAAACCTTTGGCTGTCCTGGTGCTAAATTCAGTTCTTTTAAAAAAGGAATATTCTTTTTCCTTTGTGTATGCGCTGTTTTAAATAATAAATAATATAATGAATTAGCCATCTTTCCTCCTATTATTAGCATCCTAACTATTAGTATACTAATCTTATTAATAAAGTCTGTCAAGGTATTTACTAAAATTAAAAACCGGCTTCTATTTAGAGCCGGTCATTTTATATATTTTACTTAGTGTATTATATGCTGTTTTAATCGTACCATCGTATTCCTCAGCAAAAACAATAGTCATTTCTTCTTTTAAAATAATAGCTAAACAATATTTTAATTTACGATTCAATCGTCTATCTAATAACGCCATTCGTCCAAATAATAAAACATTTACAGGATCCAGCTGTTTTTTTAATTCCTCGATTTCACCATATTTCACTTCAATAATATCGTTATAAGAAAACTTTCTACTTTTGAAGATACCATCAACTGAAAAGCTATTTTCTTTAAGATTTAAGGTATAAATAGCACGCTTTTGATATTCAGCAATACCACCAATATAATTAAGATTATATTTAAATGTTTTTTTCATTTTCAAACTCCTAATCCTGATTAAAATTCTTAAGTTCTTCTAATAAATAATTATGACTCTTAGGTTGTTTACGTCGGAATTCTTCTAATTTTTCTTGATCAAGTTGTGCTACTTCTAATCGAAGTTCGCGAGAAGATATTCTTTTCCCACCTTGCCCTAATACGATTAATTGTTCTAACGCATCAGATGTGGCCACTGTAATATTGTATTTACTTGCCAACTCATGAGTTGCCCGCTCAATATACATATCAGCAGTTTGTGCTTCTTTAGTATATGCGATATAAATATTATGATATTTAGTAGTTGAACCAATATTATCTTTAACCTTATATGCATCAAATACTAAAATCAAAATACATTTTTTGTAACCTTGATAGTTGCACATAATATCAATTAATCGCATTCTAGCTGCGTCTAAATTATCTTTTGCTAACTCTTTCAATTCTGGCCAGGCATGAATAACATTATAGCCATCAACTAATAAACATTCTGGAATGTATTTATAACTTGACTCATTAAATATTTTTTTAGTTACTTGATGTTCGCCAGATCTTTGTTTAACTGGTCCATAAGTGCGTGTGAAAATATTTTCTAACTCGTCATCAATATTATCAAATTTAGATTTATCCTGAATATTATTAGCGGTCTTCTTTATTTTTTTAAAAACAAATGGTATGTGCATATGTTGGGCAACTTGATCCCACCTTACATTATAACCAGCACCATGACTGCAAAATACTGATCCTGTTGGATTTTCTACATCTGCCTCACTATCATAGTTGAATGATTTAATTACTTCAGCCTGATTTTGACATGGGCGATAATCACTTAACTGACAAATTAGGCGCCCTTTTCCTTTAGTATATCTAACAACTTCACTTTGATAATTTTGCATTTTACTGACTGGTGCACTTCCGGTAATAACAGCAATGTCAGTTTGATTTTCCGGTAATTTAAAGTTCCCTGCCATTGCCTCAATATCATAAATCGCTCGACTCAGATATTCAATCGGTAATTCAAGTGAAAAATCAAAATACGGCTCTAGTAAAACCGATTTTGCTGTTTTCAAGCCTTGACGTATCGCCCGATATGTTGCCTCTCTAAAATCACCGCCTTCAGTATGCTTTAAATGTGCTTTTCCAGCCACTAAAGTTATTTTCATATCTGTGATTGGCGAGCCCGTAAGTACTCCCAAATGCTCTTTTTCTTGTAAATGCGACAAAATTAATCGTTGATAGTTATTCGCTAGAAGATATTCTTGACAATTTGTATCGAATTTTAATCCCGACCCTGGTTTCCCGGGTTCTAAAAGTAAATGTACTTCAGCATAATGACGTAATGGTTCAAAATGTCCTACCCCTTCAACAGTTTCTTCAATCGTCTCTTTATAAATAATTCTTCCATAATCAAAATCAACTTCAACTTTAAACCGCTCTTGGATTATATTTTTAAGCACCTCAATTTGAATTTCACCCATTAATTGAACATGAATTTCTTTGGTTCTAACGTTATAATTGATATGTAGCTGAGGATCTTCTTGTGCTAATAAATTTAACTTTTTTAACACTTGATGTTGATCACAATCAGGAGGCAATTTAATTTGATAATCCATGTATGGTGACAACAATGGCTGAGTCGTATTATCTTCTATACCTAATCCCTGACCAGCAACTATACTTTTAAGCCCTTTAATCGCACAAATATCCCCAGCCATCACTTCATCAGTTAAATGATACTTATTCCCAGAATAAATACGAATTTGATCAACTTTTTCATCATTTAAAAGTTGCGTTTTCACTTTTAAACTACCGCCAGTAATTTTTAAATGTGTCAATTTGTTTCCTTGTTCGTCATGACTTATTTTAAAAACTCGCGCTCCAAAAGATTCAGAATAATCCTTATTCTTTATATAATTAGTAAATTCATTAAAAAAATTATCAATCCGTTCCATTTTTAACGCAGAGCCAAAAAAACACGGAAATAATTGGCATCTAGCAATTTCATTAATTAACATCTCTTTGTTTAAGGTATTATATTCTAGATAATAATTCAATAAATCTTCGCTATTTAAAGCAACACTTTCATAAAATTCATTATTCAAATTACTAAAATCAAAACAATGTTCATCTAGTCGTTCTTTTAAATTCTGCATTAATTCAGATTGCTCATAACGACTAACATCCATTTTATTAATAAAAATAAAGGTTGGTATTTTATAGTATCTCAATAAATTCCAAATAGTTTCACTATGACCTTGGACACCGTCTATCCCACTGATTACCAAAATAGCATAATCGAGCACTTGTAGCGTACGTTCCATTTCTGTCGAAAAATCAATGTGACCTGGCGTATCAATTAAAGTAATTTGGCTATCATGCCAATTTATTATTGCCTGCTTAGAAAAAATTGTAATCCCTCGATTTCTCTCTTGAAAATCATAATCTAAAAAAGTATCCCGATGATCAACTCGACCTAATTTTCGTGTTGTTCCTGTTAAATATAATATACTCTCAGTTAATGTTGTTTTTCCAGCATCAACATGTGCAAGAATTCCTAATACTATCTTTTTCATTTATATCATCCTACTTATTTTCTAATAATATAATTATAAAGAATATTACTATAATTACAATTGATATTACCAATTTATCTAATTCAGCTTAAAAATATGCTTAATTCAACTAAAATTATTTTGAATTGTTGTAAAAGCATGAATCAATGACTCATGCTTTTATAATAGTTTAAACAAATTAATGATTTTTGTGCGACCCCAATATAATTAGCAATAACTTCACATTTAACCATCAATAAAAAATAAATATTTTTCTCTTGTTCACTCAAACTTTCAAAGTTTGCCTGCCCTTTAGCAATAACTATATCGGCACTTCGATATATCCTTTTAAATTCATTACTCGTACGTTCTAATACCGTACCCAAAGAATTATCACCATTACTGATAATTGTAGCGTATTCATCCATTCCAACAAAATATGCATCAGCTTCAATTGAATCATTTACTACTGGTTTTCCTCTTACACCAAAATATATATCAATCTCCGGATTGAGTTTTTTAATTCTTCTAATTAATAATTTATCAAGACAAATTTCACCACAATTATCACCTAAATATAAAAGTACCTTTGCACTTTTTATATCAGTTATCATTTCTTCAAGCTGATTAATTGCTAATTTTAATTGATCAATATTTTCAAACCACTTATCAATGTCTTTAATTTGGGTATTATAGATAGGACTAAAATCAATAATATTTCCAATAATTGCATATTTAACAGCCGTTTCAAAAGAGTTGATCTTATTTTCAAATTCAGTACTACGTGATAAGAAAAGTTCGTTATAATATTTCCGAAGTTCAAAATATGGATCCTCATCATTAACTTGCTGCTTGATCATTTCAAATGTAGCACCAATTATCTCTGGATTAGTTTTAGTAAAATTTAGTTTTCCCAAATACTGAAATACTCCTCGATAAAACATATCACGATTTTTTATATTTGTAATATTGGCCACTTTAATAACTTGACCGATCAAGCATGGTAAACAATTTTCATTTATTTTCATTCGACTCACCCTCCTTTAGCATAGCATTCTTATATTTAAATAAATATTATTTCCAAAAAATGGAAATTCTATTTTATCAAATTTTTTTGATATTTCATAAAAATCAAATCAACAAGACATTGCAAAGTATAGTTATATAAATCATGTTTTATTGGAACCAAAATAACTTCATTGACATATTCGAGCTCCTGCACTAAATTATTTTTAGTAATTACGTAAACCTTTGCTTTACTACTTTTTAAATAATCATAAGTATGATAAAAACGTGAATATCCATTTTTCATGACATAGTTACCAGAAAAGCTAAAAATTACAATTAAAGTATTACTATCTGCACTTTTAATAAAATCTAGTTGGTCTTGAAAGTTAGTGTAAGAAATGCAAATTTTTCCCCAGCCAATTAAATTATACTGTAATTCTTTTGCTCCATTATCACTATTTAAAATTCCAAAAATTGCTATTTTTGGATATTTGTAAAAATCATAGACAAGTTTATCCACTCGACTTTCATCAAAATTCTGATAAAAATATGTAATCTCCTCAGTAACCATTTTCTGATATACTCTATAATCAATTATTTCTCTTTGTAAACCTGTATGTCGCTTTTGCTCCCCGTGATATACCAAGGCTTCTTTAAAATCAGAAAAAGATTCAATCCCTAACGATCGTACAAATCGGCTTACTTGCGATATTGAAACATTTGTATTTTTCGCTAACTCACTAATTGATAGACTATTAATATTTTCGTGATTTGCTATTAAATATTTAGCAATATCACGATCAACTACACTGTTGTGAGAATTATTTATTACATTTATTAACATTGTTGTCACCAAATTCATCCAATTTCTCCTATTCATAATTCAATACCAGGCTTTACTATTGTTTTTTATAAAAGTAATTTCATTTTGATAATAATTAATCTCATTATTTTTTGAAAAGCTTTATTTCCAGCCAATACCTCATGATTAGTCAAATTACAAAGTTCTTCGATTCAACATATCCCCCAAATAAAGAGATTATCTGGTATAATCATTCCGTAAGCTTTAAAAAATATTTTTATTCTTTCTTTTCTAAACAAAGTATCATTTGTCTTATAATCTCTTATTGTTCCATCCGAATTAGTCTGATAACTAGCATCATTGTGACAATATAATCTGTCCAAACAATTGCATGACAATTAAAAAAGTTGTTACCAGATACATATTCATGCAAAAAAGATAATATCTCACGATTATTTTCATCATCGCCTAAAAATCTTGGAACTCTATTACACTTTTTAAATTCTAAATATTGTGAAAAATCATGGATATAAGGTTTCCAATAGCTGTTACGATAGATTCTATCCCCTTTCTTTTCAATAGTTTGATTTACGTTTCCATTTAACCTTTCTATTTCTTTATTCCATGTAATATAAATACCTATTTATCATTAAAATTATCTTATCATACAATTTAAAAGGCAACAATTAAATGATCCATATCATTTCTATTTACAAGCTGCGATATGGATCAATAAACATAAATTTAGTTTTTATCCGCCATTTTTTAAATACTTAATTAATATGTTATCAATAACTAATGAATTATCCCTATTAGGATTAATAATTATTGCATTTTTCTCTTTAAATCTTTTCATTAACATAAAACAATCATAAATACTCAAAGTAACAAAATAGCGATATTTTGAATTGAATAAAACAGGACTAGAATATACAGGTAAATAATTTTGAGTAGTTTCTCCAGATAAATTATCTAAAATCATTATTAGATCATCATTGGGGATCTTTAGTAATTTTTGTTTTGAAATCTTAATTGTCGAAGGCATATAAATTGGTTTTGATTTTAAATAATCAAGAATATCTTTTAAACGATTGAGTTCAATATCATGATTGTATGCTTTTATTAGCTGGTTTAAATTATCATTAGTTTCTATAGTCATATACTCACCGACTTTCAAATTGATTTTCAAGGATATTATTGTAACATATCTAAGCTTATAAAGAAACGCGTTATTCACCTTTTCTTATACATTATGTTTAATACTAAATGATACGCGACTACCTTGCAATCACAGAGTAATTCACAAATTGTGAATTACTTGTGCATATTCTTAAATATTATAAAAAATGATGATATTTAACCATCATTTATATTTTTCTAAGATTTTATTCATTTCAAGATCATCGGTAATAAATTTACAATCAGGATCACTTTTAATTGATGTCACAAGCATATTTTTCATTTCTTGAACAAAGGTCTGATCAATTTTTTTTGCTGTAATATGGCGATATAAAGGAGAAGTATTGATATTCCATCCTTTATTAATTGCATTGAACATTTCTTTTAATATTTTTAAACACTCTAACCGTTTTTTACGATTTATACATAATTGAAAATGTGCAGTATAACTAGAATATTTCCATAATCCAAAAACTTCATGCATTTCTTTATATATATCGGCGATTATTTCAGCATCATCATACCGCTCTTGTTTAATTGCAATCTCCATTAAAGTTAAAAGCATAGTTGGAATCTCATTAACTGTCACTAAAAGTTTTTCTTCTTGTAATTTAGCGGCTGCTTCTAATTTTGCTTGAGCTATGTAGAGATTGACTAACTTTTGTTTTTTATCTATTAAATGTTGTTCTGGTAATTCATTAATTAGCTTCTCAGCCTGTTCAAGTTTCCCTTGATTAATATACTTGTTGATCAAAACTGCTTGAGCTTGATTTTTAATCATTGGATTGTCACTAGTTAAACACTGTTCCAATAAACTGTCAATTTTTTGCTGATATTTTATAGCTTCATCCATCTCGTTTAATGAAAGCAATCCTTCTAAAACAACTGCTACATTAACAATTAGATTATCACAAGTTGGATATTCATTTATTTTATCTATTGCAATTCTATATGCCTGCTGAAAATCTTTGATTGCAGCTAAATCGTTTAAAAACAACACAACTTCATAATCTGACAAATCATCTTTAAATGACAATAGAGTATTTAAGTCTGTTTTTAGGATTCTTGCTAGAGCTGGTAAAATAGTAATATCTGGATAACTAATCCCCCGCTCCCATTTATTGACTGCTGGCGTAGTAAGATTTAAAAACTTGGCTAATTGCTCTTGTGTATACCCTAAAGCTAATCGCTTTTCTTTAATTATTTCATTAATTTTCATTAATTTTCACCTCATTATAGTAATATAATAACATATGCATTCTAAGATACAATTGACCGTTAGTTACTATTGCTGGGAAAAAATAAACGAATTGTTAATTAAACTGTTACTTTCTCGCTACTTTGAATTACTTTTAATTCTTTACGTTTATAAATCCATCCACCAATAAAGACAATATTCGCAAAAAGCCACGCTAATGGATTTGCAAAACAAATTGCATTAAAACCAAATGATGAAACAAAAAAGAAAGCAACAATACAGCGAGCTATCATTTCTGCAACACCGCCAAACATTGCTAAAAAACTATAACCTAATCCCTGTAGTAAATTACGCAATATAAATAAAATACATAAGATATAATATCCCATCGAATTAATTAACAAATATTGTTTAATTTCTGCCATAATAACAACTTCTTTAGCATCGATAAATAACAATGATAGATAATCAGAAGTAAAGTAAACAAATATAAATACAATAGCACAATAAGCAGCGCCAATAATACAACTTACTCGTAATCCGGCGAAAATCCGTCCTATTTTATTTGCGCCTAAATTCTGACCGCCATACGTTGCCATTGTTAACCCTAAAGTTTCTAATGGCTGAGTCAACATAACAGAAATTTTAATCGCAGCAGTAACTGCAGCTACAACATCTGAACCTAAAGTATTAACAGCAGATTGAATCACAACACTGCCAATTGCAGTAATCGAAAACTGCATTGCCATCGGTAAGCCCATTTGTAATAATCGAATACTGTGTTTTTTACTGAATTTTTTATCATCATGTTCGAAAGTTAAAACGTCGGTTTTCTTTTTCATATAAATATAGCAGGCTGCTCCAGATAGAAATTGGGCAATTACTGTTGCATAGGCAGCTCCTACTGCTCCCATATCAAATTGAGTAATAAAAATCAAATCTAGAACAATATTAATTATTGATGATAAAATCAAAAAATATAACGGTGTCCTTGAATCTCCGATTGCTCTTAAAATACTTGATAAAATATTATATAGCATTGTGGCAAATAATCCAATAAAGATAACCACGATATAATCATATGCCTGCTGATAAATATCACTTGGTGTTTGCATCAACTCTAAAACTGATGGTAAAGCAATAACAGTAGCAATTGTCATAATTGCTGTAATCAACATACATAAATAAAATGAATTAACTATGTATTTTTTCATGTCTTGTATTTTTTTACCACCAAAACTTTGGGCAATTGGAATTCCAAAACCACTACATATACCAATTCCAAAACCAATAATCATAAAGTTTAGTGATCCGGTCGACCCCACAGCTGCTAAAGCTGTTTTCCCAACATATTTCCCAACAATAATTGTATCAACCATACTATAAAACTGTTGAAAAATATTACCTATTACTAAAGGTATCCCAAAAGCAATAATCAGCTTAAGAGGACTACCTGTCGTCATATCCTTTTTCATCATTTTCCCTCCTTAAACATGTTTATTTATTATACATTATTTTCTAACAATGTTAAGAAAATTTATAAATATGAAAAACTATTTATATCAAGTAATCACTTTATTAAAAAATATAGTTTAATACATTTATTGACTGAAATTGACAGTATCTTTAATTTATTATATATTCATTTGCAGAAGGTAATATTTATGTTAATATTTACTGCTTTATTAGATAGGAAAAAAAGAAAATGAGTTTATTAACAATTAAAGATTTATCTCATGATTTTAGAGATAAAATATGATATAAAAATGTAAATTTTAAAGTTTTTAAAAATGAACATATAGTCATCTTAGGAGCCAATGGTGCTGGTAATAGCATATTAATGAAATTGCTTACCGGTGCTTATTTACCAGAGTATGGTCAAATTATTTGGCATTCTAATATTAAAGTCGCCCACCTTAATCAATATGCTACTCTTAATCAAGAATAAATAATCAAAGAATATCTTAGTCCTGTCTACAATGAAGAATATTTTTTAGAACAAAAAATGCTAACACTGTATCAAAAAAAGAAGTTTTAATAATAATGAAGAACTTTTGACTTTAGCTGGTAGATATCAAGAAAAATTGATTAACAGTGGTTATTATACTATCGATACTTCAATAAATATGGTAACTGCAGGACTTGGGATTAATCTAATTGGACTTGATAAAAAAATTAATAAAATCAGTGGTGGACAATGTGCTAAAGTGATTCTAGCTAAATTGTTATTAGAAAAACTAGATGTTTTATTATTGGATGAACTTACTAATTTTTTAGACACTAAACATATTAATTAGCGAGTTGACTTTTTAAATAATTTTATGGACACCTATATTGTTATCTCGCACGATTTTGATTTTCTAGATAAAATTACTGATTGTATTTTAGATATTGATTATTATACAATAAAAAATATCGTGGAAAATATTCATCTTTTTAAAACAAAAAAACGTCTTCGCACTGATTATCTAAGACGTTATCAAAAACAACAAAAACATATAAAAAACGGAACAATTTATCCGCAAAAATATAGCTGGGAATAATTCAGAAATAACTCAAGGAAGACGTAAACAATTAGCTCACTTTGAACGTCTAACATCACCTATTACAATTATAATACTAGATTTTAAATTTAAAAATCTACCACTTTTAACGAAACAAATTCTTAAAGCAGCTAATTTAACGATTGGATATCATAAGCCTTTACTTTCAAAGATCAGCTTTTCACTGTCCGCTCAAGAAAAATTGCCATTACTGGATTTAACAGTGTTGGAAAATCAACACTTAAAAAACGTTACTAGGTGAAATTATTCTGATATCAGGAACCTTTATTTTTAATGATCAAATAAAAATTGCTTATTATAATCAAGATTTAATTTGGACTAATGATTATCAAACACCGTTAGAAATAGTTCACGATAGTCATCCTAAATTAGGCATTAAGACAATTCGAACCAATCTTGCACATTTCAATATTACGACCGATCTTATTGATAAACCAATTATCCAATTAAATGGTGGTGAGCAGACAAAAGTAAAATTATGTATGTTGCTATTATTACTAGCCATTTATTGATTTTAGATGAACCAACTAATCATCTAGATCAAGAAATAAAAAAAGCATTGGCAAAAGCAATTAAAAATTATTCTAGTAGTGCTATTTTAGTTTGCCATGAGCCTGATTTTTATCAAGAATTAGTTGATCACATAATTAAAATAGAAAACTGTAATTTCTAATAAAAACCTACATAGTAGTTAATGATCTGATGCCTCTTTAATATTCAGCGTTTCATTTATTTACACAGTCTGCTTTAGAAGTACCATACCATAACATCTACTAGTAGGTTTTAGATTTATTAAATTTGAAAATTTTACTATAATAATTTTTTTCTTAATTCATCACCAGATTCAGGATGTAAGTAAGCAGGCGCTATATCAAAAACAGTTTTACATCCATGTTGACCCTCTTGATACATCCGATGCGCTGCTCGAGCATATGCAACTAATACACTTGACGTGAATTCCGGATTTGAATCTAAGGTTAATTTATACTCAATTACATGTTTGTTTTCTTGTTCGAATCCAGTTGTACCACTTCTTAATACAACCCCTCCATGAGGAATTCCTTGGTGATCACGTAATAATTCAGCTTCACTTATAAAATGAACAGTAGTATCATAGTCTGCAAAATAATTAGGCATTGTCTTAATTTCTTCTTCTATTCTTTGTAAATCAGCCCCTTCTTCAGCAACAACAAAGCATTCACGAGTATGTTTTTGACGTGTTACTAAAGTTGGATTCTCCCCATTACGAACACTTTGAAGAGCAGCTTCTACTGGAATAGTATACTGTCTTGCATCCTTAACTTCGTCAATTCTTCTGATTGCATCAGAATGTCCCTGACTAACCCCTTTTCCCCAAAAAGTATAATCATGACCCTGCGGTAAAATAGCTTGTCCATAAAGACGGTTTAATGAAAATAACCCTGGATCCCAGCCAACAGAAATAATACTTATATGTTTATTCTTTTTACTTGCCTCATCAACATTAGCAAAATGTTCAGGGATTTTAGCATGTGTATCAAAACTATCAACTACATTAAAATATTCTGCTAATTCTACTGTTTGTTTTGGTAAATCATTGGCACTACCACCACATAAAACAAGAACATCAATTTGATCTTTCATATCATAAACTTTATCCATACTATAAACAGGTACATCACTATGTGTTTTTACTGATTTAGGATTTCTTCTTGTAAAAACCCCAGTTAGTTCCATATCTTGACTATGTAATACTGCACATTCTACCCCACGTCCTAAATTTCCGTATCCTACAATTCCTATTTTTATCATGTTTCCACTCCTTATATTTTTTAATATTTTATCATTCTTTTATCAAAAAAACACGAATATGAAATTTTTCTTACATCAATATATTTTTTTCTCATATATAAACTTCTACTATTAAATATATTTATTTTGGCAACTAATAACTATTAGCTAAAAAGGGGAGGAAATGATTTCAACAAAAGAAAAAATATTATTAGAAGCACTAACTTTATTTTCAAAAAATAGCTACGATGCAATAACTGTTAACCAAATTGCTCAAATCGTTGGAATCAAGGCTCCATCACTGTATAAACATTATCGAAGTAAACAATATATTTTTATATGATAACATTAAAAATATGAATGGTATCAAAAATTTGTCGAAAGTCTAGAAATGAATGGAATTGCTCTAGAACAAGAGATGTATCGATTCATTAATATTGATGAGAATATGTTTCCTTATTTTCTCCACGACGAATTTCAAAGTAAGTTTGAAAAATAATGACAGTTGAACAGTTTAAAAATAAAGATTTTGCCAACTAATATATCAAAGAATATTTTGACGATTCATTACCCTATCAACAATTCATTTTTCTGTTTTAACCAAGCATAATATTTCAAAAGACGAAAATTCATATATTATTACTTTACACTTTTATACTCCTATTTACATTCTTATCTCTTTATGTAACAGTACCCCAGAACGTGAAGATGAGGTAGTTAATATTTTGGGACTTCGCATTAAACAGTTTAATCGTTTATATGCTAATAATGGTAAAATTTAATGAATCGCATTAGCATTTTTACAAGTTGCTTTTTATTTGCAATTTATTATCATATTGAAAATCGAAATCTTCCTTTTGTTCTACCAGCATGATTATTTTTCCGATCACGATATGTTTTCTATGTTTAATTTAACTTTATGCAAAGGATACCAGTTTTTAAAAAAATATATTTCTAACCATCAGCTTAATCCAATACTTTTTAAAAGGACTGTTCAAATATATAATCACAGAACCGTCTTTACTTTGAGTTTCTAGATTTCTTTATCAAATTTCTCTGTCTTCTTTGCAAATTTTAGCTGGTATCCTTTTAACTCTTTATTTATCAAACCACAACGTTACATGGAATGCCGTATCTATAATTAAGATTCTATTTTCAGTACAGCCTTTTAGTTTTTATCCCTACTCCATTTACAATTTAGCTTTTTGTTTAGTGTCTATATTGGAATAAGAATATAGACATTATCATCATCCTGAGCATTTTTATAAAATCAGTAATAAACACTCAACTTGTGAAAACTACAACTTAGATACTTGTCATAAACATGAAACAAAATTATTTCATAAAGCACTCAAAGATAAATATCAAAATAAATAAAAAGATAACTACAAAATCTAATATATTTAAAGTTATCCTCTTATTTATATGATTTTAAAATTAATTTAATCGTACTCTGTTTTACTTAAAATTATTAAAGAGCTTATTTTATATTAATAATTTCCATAAGTATTTTGGAAATATCATCATAATCATTGATCCAAATGACATTTATCCCCAAACTATTAAAATAATGCTACCTTATAATTATAATAGTTTTTTATGTACTTATCGTTATTAGCTGCAATATCATCACAATTCTCTTCAATGATATCTATATTCTCTTCTAACTTTGAAGTCGGAATATATACTTGATTATTTCTTATTACCAAAACAACCGCTTTATCATCAATGTTTTCTCCATTATATATATCACTGATTTTCCAAATTTCTCCCCTATTATTCATATATTAGTTTAGTTATCTTTCAATATATAGTAATTCCAAGTATACTTAAGCTTTGATTGCCCATCTCATTTTTGTTGATTTAGCACGACTATTCATATGACACTCTTCTTTACTTGGTCTAATCACATTTCTAGCTACATCACTATAAATTCCAAGATTTTTCATTTCTTTAAATGCCTTTTTAACAATTCGATCTTCACCAGAATGAAATGTTAATATCGCAACTCTGCCTCCAGGTTTAAGAATCGTTGGGAGTTTATCCATAAATTCTATGAGAACATCAAATTCACGATTAACTTCAATCCGTAAAGCTTGGAATACCCGTGCAGCTGATTTCTTCACTATGTCTTTTCGTTCTGTCACTGGAATAGAAGACAGGCTTTTTTCAATTATTTTATACAGTTGTGTTGTCGTTGTAATTAATTGGCCTGATTTTAAGTATGAATCAATATTTCTAGCTATTTCTTTTGCGTATGGCTCATCAGAGTTTTCAATAAAAAGCTGCTCTAACTGATCTCTATTTAACTCTTGTAGCTTAATAGATGCTGGAACTCCTTTTTGAGGATTTAATCTTAAATCTAAGGGACCCTCTTTTTTATAGGAAAAGCCCCGTTCTGGATTATCTATTTGCATAGATGATACCCCTAGATCAGCTAAAACAAAATCAAACAAACCAACCTCTTTTGATATGATATCAATGTCTTTAAAGTTACAATTTTTTATTGTTAAAACATCTTCGCCATATCCTTTACCTAATAAGCGTTCTTTAGTTTTTATACTTTCAATTGGATCAATATCTAAAGCATACATATGACCAGTATAATTTAAACATTCCAGCATTTTTAAAGTATGTCCGCCATAGCCTAAAGTACAATCTAATCCTATTTGCCCTTCTTGAATATCTAAAAATTCTAAAATTTCATCAACCATGATTGATAGGTGCATACCTACTGGCGTGCTACCTTTTTTAATTACTTTTTCAATTGTTTCTGGATATAATTCTGGATTTAATTCTTTATACTTCTCATTGTATTTTTTAGGATGCGTTCCCTTATATCTAATCCTTCTTTTATGTTTAGGTTCCATAATTAGATTCCTCTCTTTTTTAGCTACTAATTTTTTATTTACTAACAACTATCTTATCATCATTAGATAGTAAATGTCTAGGATATATGCAAATCATCTATGCTTACTGAGATAATCAAAAATATTTATTAAGTAATTTAGAAAATTTTATATAAAAAGGATAAAATGTTTTAAAACTAACCTTTTATCCTTTCTTCAAAATTATCCTCTTTATATAATTTTTTCATTTCTACTGCAGTATTATTACCCAAATAAAATGCAATGGGTAGAACTCTCAATTTTTTTAATTTTAAGTAACAATTTTAATACTCTTTAAATTCCTCATATCAAAATTTATTGATATCTTTTAATATAAAACAGCATATTTATACAACACTTTATTATATATACAAAGCTTATAATTGATTATATTTTTTACTATTTCCTTTAGCTTTTTCAACAGGATATTTCTTTTCAGTCTTTTTCAATTTCTTTAATACTATATCTTCCAAATCAACATCTAACTTATCAGCCATCAAAATACAATAATTTACCACATCAGCCAATTCCATATACTAATCTTTCTATCTTTTCATCTATTTTATCATTATATACATCTAATAGAAATTGTTCTTTTGTTTCTTGATACACTATCATAACTTCACCCCAAATTTAAAATTATTTATTTAAGTATATCATAGATAAGTATATCATATATTATTTTTTTAATAATTATTATTAAAAATTCCTACAATCATATTAATCAACTAAATCAAATCATAAGTCTTTGGGTTATGGGTTATTTTCTTTATTTGTGAAAATCTACTATATGATTTATATTCATTTTAATTTTGAATAGCTATAAATTATATGATTATTTTCTCTATATCTTATTTACCACTACGCATGCCTGCATGCTCATCTCTCATATATGTTACAAATTCAAAAATTTTTAAAACTTACTAAGCCGTATTCATGATGAAAACTATCTTAATCATATTAAATATGTACAAAATATTAATAACAGCTACTGTTTTGTTGAAAGTATGTTCATTATATTATAATGATAATGTGGTTAAAATTTTCAATCTAGTTGTGCCAAACTTTTGATAAGTCACCTTGCAATCATGAAATCAAGAATAATTCAATAAGAAAATGCTTTAATATCACACATTTTAATCCTTAGTTACTGCTTTATACTTGTTGTTTTTTTATTTTCTCAATTTATTAATATTTCTTCAATAGATATCAATGCAATTAATCAAGAAATGTGTATAATAAACAATGTATTATTTATAGGAGGTTTTTTATGATACTTGATCAAATAAATCCGGATCTACTTACTTTAGCTAAAGAATCTGATACAGTTTTACATGATATCTACGAAAAGATCGACTCTATTTGTCTAACAAATTCTAATCGAATCTTATCTGCTTTTATTGAAAACAAAGTCTCTTACTCAGATTTTAGTGATATCAACGGTTATGGAAACTATGATGAGGGAAGAAATAAGATTGAAAAGATTTTTGCAACGGTTCTTGGTTGTGAGGATGCATTAGTACGGCCTCAAATTATGAGCGGAACAAATGCCTTATACATAACTCTTTCAGCCTTATTGAAACATGGTGATACAATGATTTCATTGTCTGGTGCTCCTTACGATTCGCTTCAGGAAATGATTGGGATAAGCGGAGATTCAAGTCAGTCGCTAAAAGCTGCCGGAGTGAAGTATGAACAAATTGAATTAATTAATGACGATTTTGATGATCAAATGATTATTGAACGCTTAAAAGAAAAGAATATTAAATTAGTTGAAATTCAAAGATCTAGGGGTTATTCGCATCGTAAGTCATTATCGATAGCAAAGATTGAACGGATCATTAAAAAGATTCGTGAAGTAAATGATGAAGTAATTATTATGGTAGATAATTGTTATGGCGAGTTGGTAGAAACCAAAGAACCTGGGCATGTTGGTGCTGATATTGTTGTCGGATCTTTAATGAAGAATCTTGGTGGCGGGATTGCTCCAACTGGAGGATATGTAGCCGGTAATCAAAATTTAGTTTATATGGTAGCGGAAAGATTAACAGCTCCAGGAATTGGAAAAGATTTAGGGGCTAATTTCAATTTAAACAATGCTTTTTTTAAAGGAATTTTTATGGCACCCAATGCTGTAAAAAACGCATTAAAAACTGCTATATTTACAGCTTATATGTTGGAAAAACTAGAATATTCAAACGTATCTCCTCGCTATGATGAACCACGGACTGACATTATTCAAACATTAGAACTTAAATCTAAGGAGAATTTAGTAAGCTTTACTCAAGGCATTCAACAAACTAGTCCGATTGATTCATTTGTCCATGTTTTACCAGCTCCAATGCCAGGGTATCCTTTTGATGAAGTTATGGCTGCCGGCAGCTTTACTCAAGGCAGTACGATTGAATTAAGTGCTGATGCCCCAGTTATTGAACCATATACCTTATATCTGCAAGGCGGTTTAACTTTTGAGTATGGAAAATTATCTATTTTATTAGCATTATCAAATATGAAAAGGAAGTTGAATTAGCAACTTCCTTTTTGTCCACCATCAATTCGAATTACGGTATTATTAATAAAATCAGCTTCTTTGCTTACTAAAAACTTTACTAAATAAGCTACTTCTTGAGGATCACCATAGCGATTGACCATGATTTTTTCAACTTCTTCTTTTAAAAATTGCTCATCATAACCATTCAGTTCATTTTCCGTACCAATGAAACCTGGAGCAATGCAGTTTACATTAACAAAGGGTGCAAATTCAAAGGCAAGATTATGTGTCATAGAAATCAATGCAGCTTTAGATGCATCATAATCAATACACATCGGATAATAGGTATTAATACCATTGGTCGAAGCGATATTAATGATTTTTCCATATTCTTGATCGATCATATGGCGATAAACACGTTTACTGCAATTAAATGCTCCTACTACATTTACATCTAATGTTTTTCTAAATTCTTCAGCATTTTTTAAATGAAATAAATTTGATAAATCTACGGCTGCATTATTGATCAAAATATCAACGCCACCAAGTTTTGACTCAATCAAAGATACCATTTCATCTACTTTATCTTCCTTAGAAACATCTCCTGCAATAGCCAAACAACGTACTCCATAATTATCAATAATCATATTTTTTAATGCCTCAGCTTCTTTTTTGGATGTTAAATAATTAATTACAATATCATATCTTTGTTTTGCCAATTCTAAAGCAATTGCTTTGCCAATTCCTTTAGCCCCCCCAGTAATCAATACAATTTTATTCATAATTTTAAAAAAGAGCTTATTAAGCTCTTCCAGCATACTTTCCATCAGTTGTAAACACAACGATTTTTTCTCCAGTATCAATGAACTGAGGAACCCGTAATGTTAACCCTGTATCAGTAACGGCATCTTTTGTCTGGTTAGATGGTGCACCCTTGATGGCTGGATCCGTTTCAACCACTGTTAATTCTACTTTTTCAGGAACAGATACTGATAACAATAACCCGTCAAAGAACATTAATGAAACAGTTGAACCTTCAATAATATAATATTTATTGTCCCCTACTTGATCCTCTGCCAATTCATATGTTTCATATGTTTCTAGATCCATAAAATAAAAAGTAGCATCTGCTTCATATGAATATTGCGCATCTTTTCTTGAAATATTTGCTGCTTCAAACTTAGTCGAAGCATTAAAGTTTCTTTCTTGAATCGATCCAGTTTTTAAGTTTCTCATCTTTGTTTTTAAGATGGCCGCTCCTTTACCTGGTTTTACATGTTGAAAATCCATAACTTGACAAGGATCACCATCAACAATCAAAGTTAATCCTGTTTTAAAATCACCTGCTAATATAGCCATATTTTCACTCCTAATCTTGCTCATATTAATATATACTTTATTCTATCAATTTTAACATCATTCCTCAAGACACATTATGATATTTGTGCTTGTTTCTCTGTTGTATGTTCCTTAATATATCTGCTCCACTTGATATAGCCATATGTTGTATTAGTAAAATAGCCTAATTTTAGAACTAATAAAACATATTGTCCCGAAATAATATTTATAACGGCTTCAAGAAATGCACAAATATACCATGCAATCCACTGCTCTTGCAACCTAAAGAAAATAAATAAACCATTTGCAATCCCTACTGCTGAGGCACAAGCATCAATATAGATAATGAATGTTTCTAATAATTCATTGTTGTAGAAATCCGTGGCAATATTTAAACCACTAATAAGATATCCAATTACAAACGTCCAAACAATGATTCCGATGATAACTAAAACTTCCTGGTATCCTCTTAGTTTTCTTACTACTGTTAATTCATTTTCTTCATCATCTTTATGTTTTGACCAATTTATGTAACTAATAATATCAATTGGCAGCCAGAAAAATAATGTTGTTGCCATTGTAGCAAATCGATACATTAATACTACACATATAGCAATTTCAACAATTTCAACTAATACCGAAACAAGAAAATTATATCGTGATTGTTTAGAAATCAATAATTCACAAAGAATATTTAAGAATGTATCCAATAAATAAAGCAGCATAATGATAATTCCATTTACCCCATTAGCACTTTCTTCTGGGAAAACTACGGAAAAAATCGTTGCTAGAACCATGATCGAAATAAACCATGATTTTTCATAGGTTGTAAATTGTTTTGCAAATAACATCATAATTAAAATGGATAACATCAAGATTAAAGAAGCAATCCCAAAGTTAAATAATGAGGCTAATTCATTAGCTCTTACTTGTTTGTAGGCATACTGTACTTCTTGATCGTTTATATTTTGGTGATCAAAATATAATTTTGTCCCATTTTTTGTTTCGTATTCATATGCTGTAATTATCTTATCATCTAATTTAACATAGTCTTCATATGAATAAGATACAATTAGCTGCTTGTCACCATTTATATAGGTAACATCACAAATCGTGTTATCTTCACTGTAGTCTTCTAAGTCAGTATCTCTTGTCATCTGGATACTTTGTTTAAACTGTATATCTTCAATATTAGCATTAATATCAAACAAGCCATATCCAATTGATATAATTGAAGCAATACATAATCCTATTGAAAATATTACTTCTATCATTCTCAACCTTTTTTTAGGTTCCATGTTTACTTTAAAAAATTTAATCATATCAAACCTTCTTCCCCTATATATTTACATTTTTAATGCTTTTACATTATAATATATTTTTGTAAATATGAAATAACTTTTTTATAAATAGTAAGAACAAAATAATATAGTGTATTAAAAAAGCCAATATTCTTTGTAACCAAAGAACTTAGCTTTTTTATTTACATCTATTTATTCTTGAAAATTTTCTTTTATAAAAAATTCTTTTCTTCTTAAACTATTATCTAATTCACCAATTTCAAATTTACTTCTGACTTTTGAAAAATATCTTCGCAACCATCCTGTCAAGTAAATATCTTCATTTTTTCAATTTTCAAAATAGCTTTTGGAATCATCTATGTTATTCAAATAAAAATCTGACAAATAACGTTTTACAGTACATATTTTTATTTCTTTTGAATATTGTAATTTTCTACCTATAGTAAGTAAAAACCTCCTATAAAAAGCACCTATATCAGGTGCCAACACTGTTAGCGTGCTTATCCTTTCTACAGGTACTATTTTAGACATTGTCTTTTTTAGTATACAGACTTAACCATTTTAGTTCATTACAAATCCTTAAAAATACAGCACATGTTAAACAATATTTAAATGAAAAATATTCTCTATCAAATTATAATTTATCTCCAATATGTTTAAATTTCTCTACAAAAGCAGATATTTTCTGAAATACTGTTTGCTTTTTTGTTAAATACCCTGGATTAAGTGGGCTCATTTTAGGTAATATTTCATTTAAATCTATACCATTTTCACTCGCATATTCTCTTTTCAATGAAACTAGAATATATCTCTTTGCAGCATCTACATTAAGTCCTTCCTCGTTGATTAATTCCTCTGCTTCTCTTTTTTGCTCCTGTTGAGCAAACTCATAGAAGTCAGCAAGAATACTTACTTTATCCTGTATTTTATTTAAATCTGTTTGATTTATAAAATCCACTATCAAACTTTCTTTAGCACGATTTTCTATACTAGAACGAATAATACGACGTATTTCATCAACTAATGTATCTTTGTCTTTTACATCTTTATTCTTCTCATAAATTAATTCAAGAATATAATCCAAATTTATTTCTTGTGACTTTAATAAATCTATTTCAAAAATTACGTCATCCCAATTAACAGAAGACTTTTCTTTATCATTTCCTGCCCTTTCTCGATGAAGCCATTCGCGAATATCATTATATGTAGAACGATAATCTTGAATCACTCTCTCATCAGGAACAACTATTTGTTGCATAGCAGCAATATCCTCATCACTTATATAATGAGTTGTTTTAAATTCTTCTATAGCTTTTTCATCATTTACATCAATCTTTTGTAATGCTCTTAGATTTGTAAATTCATCAAAGTTTTGAAGAATATTTTCAATTCTTAAATATTCACTAAACAATTTTGTAAATTCTTTTTTATCACTTTCTGTAACTATTTTATCAACATTTGGGAAACGAGTATTTAATTCATTAACTACATCAACATAACCACGTCGTGCTTCTCCTGTAGATATATCTGTGAATCCTTCCATGTATTCTTTATAATTATTTTCAAGTATTATATTCTTTGTGTTATCATCACCAAAGCATTTGATTGCAGCAATTGTAGCCTGTTCTAAATCTCTAAAAGTAACAATATTTCCAAATGTTTTTGTAGAATCATAAATACGATTTGTTCTTGAGAATGCCTGTATTAACCCATGGTAACGAAGATTTTTATCGACAAATAATGTATTTAGTGTTGGGGCATCAAATCCTGTTAAAAACATACCAACTACAATTAAAAGATCAATTTCTTGATTCTTCACACGGTTAGCAAGGTCTCGATAATAATTTTGAAACTCTTTGCTTTCTACACTAAAATTAGTTTTAAACATCTTATTGTAATTTTTGATAGCTAACGTTAAAAATTCTTTTGCACTACTATCCATAGCAGTAGGTTCAAAGTTTTCATCAGCAATTTCTCCTATTGCATTTTGTTCTTCGTTTGCTGCATATGAAAATATAGTAGCAATTTTTAAAGGTTTTTCACTGTTTTTTTGTAAATCGTTGAGTGTTTCATAGTACAATTTTGCTGCATCAATACTACTTACAGCAAACATTGCATTAAATCCTTTTGCACCAATATGTCCACGATGTGTCTTAATTCTAAAATTATTTAAAATATATTGAGAAATCTCTCTAATTCTTTCAGGATGTAATAATGCTTCTTTAGTTTCTGCAGCAGATAATTTTTTCTCATCTTGCTCCATTTCGATAGATTTAAATTTAGGACGAACATCGTTGTAATCTACTTTAAATTTAAGAACTTTTTCATCTCTAATAGCATCTGTAATAACATAAGAATGTAGTTCACTCCCAAATACAGAAGCAGTAGTCTCTGCACCTAATGCATTTTCAGGAAATATCGGTGTACCAGTGAATCCAAATTGATAATATTTCTTAAACTTCTTCTTTATGTTTTTTTGGGCCTCACCAAATTGAGAACGGTGAGCTTCATCAAAAATAAAAACCACTTCCTTATTGTAAATTGCTAAATTCACGTCACTTTTTATAAGATTATTTAATTTTTGAATTGTAGTTACAATGATTTTATTATCCTCTTTTTCAATATTTCGTTTAAGTCCAGCAGTACTTTCAGAGCCATTTACACTATCAGGCGAAAACTTTTGATATTCTTTCATTGTCTGATAATCTAAATCTTTTCTATCCACCACAAAAAACACCTTGTCTATAAAATCAAGTTCTGTTGCTAAACGAGCAGCCTTAAAACTAGTTAAGGTTTTTCCTGATCCTGTTGTGTGCCAAATATAGCCACCGCTTTCTGTAGTACTCCATTTTTTTAACTCATGCGCACTTTTAATTTTCCATATAATTCGTTCAGTAGCTGCTATTTGATAAGGTCTCATGACTAATAAGTTATTACTTGAATCAAAAACAGAATATTGTAATAAAATTCTTAATATTGTATTTTTTTGAAAAAAAGTAGCAGTAAAATCTTTAAGGTCTTTTATTAAAGTATTATCAGCTTTTGCCCAATTCATTGTAAAATCAAAGCTATTTTTATCTCTTTTTGTCGTATTTGCAAAATATCGAGTATCTGTTCCATTAGAAATAACACAAATTTGTAAATACTTGAATAGAGAATGCTCTGAGTTATAACTTTCTTTACTATATCTATTTACTTGATTAAATGCTTCTCTAATAGCAACTCCACGTTTCTTAAGTTCCACCTGTATCAAAGGAAGACCGTTTACCAAAATAGTAACATCATAACGATTTGCTTGGGCTCCTGTTATTTCAAATTGTGAAATAACCTGCATTCTATTTTTGGTTATATCATCTTTATTTACAAGATAAATATTTTTTATATGACCATCGTCAAATACAAAATCATAAATATAGTTATTGTGAATTTTGCGAGTTTTATCTATATGGCTATCACTTGATTTATCTAAATATTCTTTACAGAATCTTACCCATTCTTCATCACTAAATACCACATTATTAAGTATTTGTAATTGTTCACGCACATTTTTAAGCATTGCTTCAGGGGTTGTTAACTCTGGTAAATATTCATATCCTTGATTTACTAAATCTTGAATAAACTCTTTTTCAAGAGAAGCTTCTGTTTGATAAATGGAAGCTTCTTCTCGTATAAGTGAATACTTTTCATACTTGTCGAGGACAATAAAGTTTTTTGATTCTACAATAGGTTTATATTCAAACATTTTATTCCTCCTTCCAAAAGCCATAATTATTTATTAAGTGTTCAAGTAATAATTTTACTGTTTGTTTCTCTTGTGGCGTAGGCTCAGCTACAATTTCATTTGCTAGCGTGGAATGACTAGTGAACTGGATGATTCGATTATAATAAGCCTCTTTGTTTTCTGGTAAGAGTTCTGACCATCTTGGAAATCCTAAGAAACTAGCAGTTTTTTCATAAAGGTTTCTTAATAAAGTAAAATGAAATTTTTCTATATTATCATTTGCAACTGCCTCTTCAAGTATTGCTTTTAGATGTAAATGATATGAAAAATTTTTATTGGAATCGCTTTTCTTTTCTGAAAGATCAAAAGTCCCATCTTCTAAACGTTCTAGCATATAACATTTTTTCTTATTTATTTCATTATATAATACATTATAAAATATAGGGTTATGTGTGGTAATAATAAATTTTAACTCAGATTCACTTTTCCTAATTACTTCCGCTAAATCAACTGCCATCTGAATCAAATGATTATCATCTAATGAGGTTACTGGATCATCAATAAAAATATAATTTAAGTTGTCAAATTGATTTGTTTCTCTATCACTTTCCTCTACTACATTTAATACGCTAACGACTTGTTCAAGCAATGCATAAAAAACACTCCATATAAAACAACTTTCTTCACCTTTAGAAACCTTAATATTGTTTGCAATTGAATTATTTCCACGTTTATATGAAAATATTACTTCTGTAAAAGCATTTACGGTTATTTCTCTTTCATCGTTATTCTTAGTAGTATACTGAGAATTAAAACTTGGATTTAATTTATCATCTGTATAGTGTTGAAAAAATTTAACAACATTTTGATCTTGTCCTTGATCTTCAAAAATCCATTTTGTAAAAACATTGGGATGTATTTTAAGTTTTGGTTTAGCATCTTCTTTCAAATCATTATCCCAATAGAATAAATCTTCTGTAAAAGCATTGTAATAAAGGATTTTTTTGTTTTCCAAACCTGCATCTTCAGTTTCCTCTTGATCTATTTCAATTTTAGGAGAAACAAGTGCTTTAAATTCTCTTGAGAGCCTTGTCTTTCCGTTTCCATTAAATGCATAAATTAACTGCACTTTTTTGTTATTATCTTTTAATTCCTGTGCGATTTCTTTTAAAGTCTTCCCCATATCTATACCTCAGCATTTATATTCTTAAACGTTAAAAGTTTATTCCTATAATATTCGTATTGTTTTTGTCTCTCCGCTATTTCAGCAGGAAGTCCTTTAGAAATATCGTTACAAAGTGTGTCAAAACGATCAAGAATGTCAACAATACGTTGTTGCTCAGATAAAGATGGAAGCGGTACTATAATATCACCTAATTTACTTGGTGTGACCTCTATAACTTTTGTACCATGAGCTAGTTTTTTCTTATCTTTAAAAAACATAGCAGTATGAAAATAATATGCAAGAAACTTTGCATTCTGATTGTGTTTGATTATTGCAGTGTGACCACTTATTGCAACTTTTTCCTCACCTAACCACACAACACATTTACAAACATCTTCTATATTTTCACTTGTAACAGCCATTATAATATCATTTGTATTCGCAAATTTAGATTTTTTTGCAACATCTCCATCTATAAAGGTTATAGTTTTAGTAGCAGATAAACCATATCTTGTATATATTTGCCCATAATGAATACAAGGTATCCCCTTCTCTGTAAAATCTTTCTTTTGAAAATTACCACCTCTGATAATTGTAGCAATTTCCCTAAGCGGTTTCCTTTCAACATCATCACCAAAGGTAAGTAAGCTATCCCTATAATACTCATACTGTTTTTTTCTTGCTGTAAGCTCTGCTGTAAGCTCTGCTGTAAGCTCTGCTGTAAGCTCTGTGAAATTATCCAAAATACGCACAATTTCCTCTTGTACTGGTAAAGGTGGGAAAGGAATTAATGTATTTTTAGCAGCACTCCAGTGACGAGTATATTTTCCAGTTGTCTTATAAAAATTAACAAAGCAATAGTACAAGTATTTGCAATTAATATTTTTACTTGTCAATATTTTTATTCCATCTGCGCCTTGTGCAAATGGAAAATCGACATATTTTATTATCTCTGTATGATCTCCAAAAATTATATATTCATTTTTAGGAAATAATGCAGTTTTATCATTTGTATAACCACTTATGTAATCGCTACCTTGATTTATTACAGGATAATCACCTGTAATTAAAATATTTTTAGATAATATTTTAATTGATGGTGTATTAATTGTTACAAGTTTAAACAAAGGTTTCAAGACTACTCCATCAGGACATAATTCATTTATTAGCTCATTTAGTTTACTCATTTATTGCACCTCGATTTCTGCAATTATCTCATCAATCTCAGTACGAAGTCTATCTATGTTAGCCACTGTTTTTTTAATTTTAGCATTTAATTCAACTATATCGATAACTTCTCTTGTATCCTTAGCCTCAACATAAGTACTTACCGAAAGATTATAATTTTCTAATGATATCTCACTATTATCTACAGATTTTGAAACATGATCGATATCTTTTTTATTAGCAAACAGCTCTAAAATAGCATTGATATGTTCTTCTGTTAAAATATTATTGTTTGTTTCTTTTTTGAAATAATCTTCACCACTTGCATCTATAAACTGAGTTTTAGTTTCCGTTTTGTGTTTTGAAAGCACTAATATATTAACTGCAATTGATGTTCCAAAAAATAGATTAGGTGCAAGTGAAATAACAGCTTCTACAAAGTTATTATCAACTAAATACTTTCTAATTTTTTGCTCTGCTCCACCACGATAGAAGATACCCGGAAAACATACAATTGCTGCTCGCCCTCTACTTGAAAGATAACTTAATGCATGAAGCACAAAAGCAAAATCAGCTTTAGATTTTGGTGCAAGTACCCCTGCTGGTGCAAAACGTACATCATTAATAAGAGTTGGATCACTGTTACCAATCCATGGTATTGAATAAGGAGGGTTTGATACGATTGCATCAAATGGTTTCTCATCTCCAAATTGTGGATTTAATAGGGTATTACCTAGTGCTATATTAAATTTATCATAGTTAACATTATGCAAAAACATATTCATACGAGCAAGATTATAGGTTGTATGATTAATTTCTTGTCCAAAGAAACCATCTTCAATAATATGCTCATCAAACTGTTTCTTTGCTTGTAATAATAAAGAACCCGAACCTGCTGCTGGATCGTAAATTTTATTAATTGTAGATTGACCATGCATTGCAAGTTTTGCTATAAGTTTAGATACACTTTGTGGTGTAAAAAACTCTCCTCCAGACTTTCCAGCATTAGCAGCATAGTTAGAGATTAAAAATTCATAAGCATCCCCAAATAAGTCTATTTGATTTTCTTCGAATTTACCAAAACTAAGCCCTTCAACTCCCTTAATTACAGCTGCTAAACGACTATTTTTATCTTTAACTGTATTTCCTAGCCTATTACTTGTTGTATCAAAATCAGCGAATAAACCTTTGATATCTGATTCAGAAGGATATCCACTTGCAGAACTTTCAATTGCTGAAAATATCTTTGCTAAATCTGTATTCAAACTATCATTTGTGTTTGCATTTTTTGCAATGTTGCAAAATAATTGGCTGGGATATATAAAATATCCTTTTGTCTTAATTGCATCTTCTTTTATTTCTTTTGTAATAATACTATCATCTAATTCTGCATAGTTAATACTATCGTCCCCTCCTTCAATATAATTTGAAAAGTTCTCACTAATAAAACGGTAAAAAAGGGTTCCTAATACATATTGTTTAAAGTCCCATCCGTCAACTGACCCTCTGACTTCATTTGCTATTTTCCATATCTGTGATTGTAATTCTGATCTTTGTGCTGCACTTGACATTTCAATTCCTCCGTTTAATATAATTAGTACATTAATAGCTTTAAAATCAATTTGTTATGTGCTATTTCACTTTATATTTAGTGTATTAATGTTTTTTTATTATAGCATATTTAAACCCTTTAAATCATTTTAATTTACCGTTTTATTTCATTTGTTGATATGTAGAAAATTCGACTTAATAGCAAGATACTCTCCCATGACATATGCCTTACGAACACCATTTCCTTAATTTAATCTATTATCACTTAACCAAATTTTCATACAAAATAGGTGTTTAAATTTCAAAGATTAAAAAGTATTTTAGGTGTCTACAATCTTTTATGTGCAATGACATAAAAAAGTTACAACAATGAATAAATCATATTTATTATTTGTTATTCATTGCCATAAACAAATAGTAATCCCTAGAAGCACTTACTGGTTCCATACGAGATAAAACTCTATTACACACTTCAGATGACCAATATATATTTAGATATTTCTTTGCCCTTGTTATAGCTGTATAAAATATATTATGAGTAATCTTTTCTTCACTGTCATCAGCTATTACAATCTTTACTGATTCATATTCTAAACCTTGTGACTTATGTATTGAAACAGCATATGCAATTTGAAATGGTAAAATAGATTCATCATCGGTATTTTCATTATCGCTATCAAACGGCTTACTTCTACTAACGTAAAATCCAATAACAGTAGATTTCTTATCTTTTTTTATTAGATATAAGCCGTCAGCAATATCTATTAATGATTCCGATAGTACTATATCTACACTTATAGCAAAATATACTCTATCTTCCGAGTCATTTATATCCTCAATTCTGCCTTTTAAATTATTATAAAGTAATTCAAATCTTCCTGAATCATTAAATAATATAGGGTCATTTATTTTAAACTCATATATACCAATTTTAACTGCATTGTTTGGATTGTCTAGTTGAAGTAATTTATTGATATTATTTAAACCATAAAGCCCGTTATAATTTAAACAAAGAATAATCTCATCATCTGATTTACTAATAAAAATTTCTTCATCAATTTTATGCGAATAATCATTTTTAACAATTTGTTCTAAAATTAAATTATTATTTTTTATTTCTCTTGTTTCTTTCCAAAGGTCTATTAAATTTTTGTTCTCACTTCTAAATGGCTCTGTCAGTTCACTTATTACATTATCATCAAATACATACTTACAAAGATTAAACCAGTTTCCTAAACCAATTGATTCAATTTGATAGATATCACCTACTAATATTAGTATAGCATTATTGGTTTTATCTAAAATTTTAATCATATCTTCATTTTTTACTGTACTACATTCATCGACTACAATTAAATCGTATTCTGGTAAACTATATGAGGGCTGGTTTATGAATTTATCAATTGTCATATAATCTGAATTACCATCATCATTTATTTTTCTTCTTAAATTATTTACTGCCGGATTAGTTTTTGCAATAAATAGTTTCTGCTTATCTTTCATTAAAAAAGAAACATAATTAATAAGAGTAGTTTTACCTGTTCCAGCAGCACCATAAATCAATCTAACTTTTGTTGATAAAAACATATTTTTTAATATTTCTTCTTTTTTTATATCATCTAATTCAACAATTTCTGTACTAGTCTTTAAACTATTAATTTTATCACTAGAAAATAGTTCATTTAATAGTGTCGTACTTTCTGAAAGTATTGTTAATTTTGCTATAATTTCTTTTATAGCATTTAATTCACCCACCTTATATAAATACTTTTTATAAATTCCAATTTCACTAGCTGGTCGAAAGCCAGAATATAAAGAATCATTATATATCTTTATCAAACCTTTAATTTCATTCGTGTTTCCAAAAAAACTAAAATCTTCGATTGGTATAAAAATCTTATTCTCTGTAAAAGACTTTATATGAACTAATCTCGCAAGTAAATCTTCATGATAATTTTTTACATTAATACAATGATATAGATCTGAAAGATTAGAGATATGTCTTTTAGGATTAAAAGAATATGGTTTTTTTTCAAAAGGATAACATTTTGTTGATAAAAACAAATCAGAAAATTCATTTTCTTTGCTAGTTGGCCATTGATCATGGATAAAAGAATTGTTCATACTAATTAGTATATACCTTATTATATTTTTCCCATTTAAATTATTATTTGATATATTTCTTGACTTTCTCAATAATATTGCTATTGAAGATTGTTTTGATTTAGTAGTATTATCTAAATCATTCATAAAATTATTAAACTTTTTATACGGGAGATCAATAATATCGACTAATGTCGCTCTGTTATCCTTTATATAATTCATTAGTAATTTGTAATCTTTGCTGCCCCTTTGAATATTAGTACTTATTTTTAAAGTTTTAGCATAATTATTTATTTCACAAGGTCTTATAGACACATGCCAATCAGTTATTAATCTTATGGGAAACTCTGCCCCAAACATTGATATAGTAGTATCAAAAAATTCTAAAGCTACACAATAATTTTTAAATATGTCATATTTAGCAAAAGCCGTAATTCTATTAAATTTATTTTGCTTATCTGTTCCAGGTTCTAGTGTAACTTCAAAATAAGTATTTTGGTTAATAAAAAAAGGTTTAACAGCTCGAATATAATAATTATCAAAATTTCGAGTATTAATTATAACAGTATTTATTTTTTCAGCAACTTTTTCATAATACTCCTTTGTTTGAACATCTAAATCAGGTAAAAACAAATCAATATTTTGAACAATTTCTATTCCAAATCTATCTTTCATTAACTTTTTTAGTTCTAAAATATACTGATAATATTTTAATATTAGTCTATCTGCACCATCTTCTGTAGGTGTAAAATGTGAAACAGATTTACTAAGGTATTTATGAAATATACTTATAAATTTATAATTTTTCTCACTTGCAAATTCTTTAGCAACATTTTTAACACTTTTCATCTCATTAGGGTGTAAATCTAACCAAAGTTTTAAAGCAATATTATCATTGAGATTTCGAACTATAGATAATATTCGTGTTGCTACTTCACCTCTATTACTTTTATTAAAAGATAGTAAAGCTTTATCAATAGCGTTGCTTGCTTTTATAATTTCTCTATCTGTATCATTTAATATTTGTCGAGTTTTATTATCCATCATTGAAATTTTAATCCTCCTCTAAAATCTCGAGGGCGCAAAGTTATTAAAAGAAAGTACTAAACAGTAATTATAATGATTTTTCAAAAATATATACAATTTTATATTTAAATAATATCCCTTAACTATTAAATAATATCCCTTAACTATATTGTTGGTATTTAATTATAATAAAGTGCTTTTTGTATCAAATAATATTTTAAAACCTATTTTCCATTAATTACTCTACTTTATCCCTCATAAAGATTTATATCCTATACAGTATATTGTATCAATGAAACTATACAAATACCAATAAATTAATAATATTTTACATGTACTATTCTTGATTTAAAAAAATGAAAACCCGATTTACATGTACTTCTTCTTAGTATTATAATATTCTTTAATGAAAATAATATTATATCTGCAGCTGATTTAAGTTCAATGCTTGATACACTGCACTACTTTTAGTAAGAGCCATATAGTATTCATCTACTAATAGGCAATTTTATAAAATCACAACAAAACATGTCAAAAGTATTATTTAATTTTGATTAATAGTATCAAATACTAGATAAATTTTCTGAATTCATACATTTTACTAATTTTTTAAATTAAGAATTATTACCTATTCAAAATTTTACACTATTTTTATAATATTATTTTTGTTTTTATAAAAAAGATCATTTTAATATTTCCAACTTTTTCTTTATTGACAAGCTTTAACTATAATTTTTTAGCCATATATCTTCTACCATATTTCATTGTTTAATTATCTCTAATTTTTGATATAATAATATTTTTCAATTCATATACAATTTTATTTGCATTATTACTAAAAAAGCTTAACACCTTAAGATATTATCTTTAGGCGTTAAAAATACTAACTATATTTTATATAATAATTTAAATCAACTAATGACTTCATAATTGTTTTCTAAGACTCTGAGTTTCTACAATACTATAATTAGATAACCATAATTGTTTATCCTTTCCTGCCAATCGAGGATTATTATTTGATTCAAATGTATTTTGAATTATACTTGAGCCGACTTCATTCCAAATTTCAATTGGGTCAAAAATCCATTCAACTTCTTCAGATTCCTTTCTAAATTTCAAAAGAGCTCTAAATGCCCCAAATACTGGGTAAATATAACCACTAGAAATAGAATAATTGCTCATATTACCTAAAAAGGTGGTTTTTCTAGGACTTGAAAGGCTATCAACTCCCTTAACCAAACCAAATTTAGGATTTGCTGTTCCTAATTTTTTCTTATAATCATTATATTTATTAGCCATATCTTTTTCAATAATATCATATAGTTTAACTAAAGCAGGAAGCTCTTTAGTTAATGATTTATAAAAAGAAGTACTATACATTTCTTTATATCTTTTAAAAACTTGAGCTTTCCCAGAATAACTTTGAATAGATGCTACTGAATCATCTGTATATTTTTTTATATCAAAAGCATACATTAATCTTAATAGTTCAGATATACTTATTGCCTTATCTTCATTATCTTTATATGTAATTTTATCTGCATATGGCTCTTTTTTTATAACTTCTTTAATATCAACGAAGCTATCCTCCAAATTAAACAGTGCTATATCTGAAACCTGTACTGAAGTATTTCTAGCATCTGATAATCTTGTTATATTAACAACATTTGTAACAACTTCAACCCTAACATACTTTTCAATATTTTTGGGTATTCTGTCTCTATTTTCGATAATAGCAGTATATGTATGTCCTCCATCTAATATTCCATAATTAAACATATCATTTTCATCATCGGTATTTCCTAGACTTATCCAGACTTCAGAATTTTACTATCAAAGCTAAATTCTTTAGCAGAAATAACAATCCCTCTATTATTAAGATAAAAATCAGTTTCTGGTTCAATCACAGCATTAATTAATCTTTTTGCTACATTTGTTCCCATTTTTGGAACCCTAGGATTAACATCTGATGGTAAATCACTTGGTAAATCATTCATATTTACCAATAAATAATATACAGTTTCAGATTTCAAATCCATATTCTCTCCATTTTTATAAGGAGATGATAGTGTGCGTAGTGCGTTTACTTTAAATTTAAATTCTTTTTTCATTTTTCCCCCCATTTTGTTATTTTGATCGAAAACTTTTGTTTTGATCTTGACACTATTATATATAATTATTAAAATATTTTTAATGCACCATAGTGCTTTTGTATTTTTAAGGAGGAGTTATGTCTGAACGTAAGAAAAATGATAAAAAATTAATCAAAATAGGCGAATTACTTTCTAGTAAGAGAAAATCATTAGGAAAAAAATACAAAAATCGTGAATCATTTATTCAGTATAGAAGTACCGAATTATTCGGAGGAGAAGATTGGATATCACTTCGCCATTTATCAAATATTGAATTAGGCAAGAATTGGATTAGCATTGAAAAATTAATTATGCTTTCTGCAGCATTAGAACAAAATCCAGTAGAATTATTCGAAGAAATAATTCAGATATATCAAAAAAATGAACTATAATTTTAAATATCATTAGGCCCTCTTAAACGCATACATAGTTCTATGAATAAAAATAAATATATTATCGAATTATTATGAAATTGTAATGCAAAAAATAAACAATATGTAAATACAAATATAGTTTTATAGAAATTTTTTTATGCTTATTATCATTTTCACTCATGATTATGTATTTCGCAATAGCTTTTTCTAATTATCTTTAAATAACAGTATAGTTGCAAAATATTTTCAAGGAGTACAAAAAATAACATAGCAATAAACAAAAAAATAAAGCCTTTTAAAATTTCACGTTCAATTTAAGGTCATTTATTATGAAATATACAAAAAACGCCCTGAATAAAGGCGTTTTTTCATATCATATACTATTCGAATTCCCTTACTGACTTATTTGTAATATTGAATTCATAATCAGTATAACACAAACATCATCAATAGTGAACTGTTTTCTATGAATTATTTACATTATTGTACAGCACGTGTGCTCATAAAGTGCTCAACGTATACAATTAATACTCTGTTGGAACCCATAATCTTTCATAGAATCCATCCCTTAGAAAAGCAACTATCCCTAAATCACGTAGTTGTTGTAGAATTTGACGTATTTTATCATCAGGATGCTTATTTAATGGATATGCATCGTGTATTTGAGATCTATACTCATTAAATGTTTCTTTAGTGAATACATCTTCATCAAACTGATCAACAATCTTAAATATAAGTTCCTTCCAAGTGCTTTCTTTAAATAATGGAATTATATCTTCAGTAGTAATGGTCGGATGAATTGGTTTCTCAAATTCTGGCAACTTACGTTTTGGAGTATATATAGGTTTTATATTTTTCTTAATAATTTCAATATCATCTAAATTTTTTAAACTTACTATACCTGTTAAATCATCATTTTCGGTTAGTTCATGATAATCTTTATCTACATCGCTAACAAGTTCATTATCTATGTACAAACCGTATTCATAGTTATTGTATAAACCATTCTTGGTAAGATTACCAGATGTAATTATTGCTTTATCAGCATCAAACATATAAAACTTCGCATGTAAGTTGCTTCGATTATATACTTTACCACCATGATTTATAATATTTTTTAATGCCGTAATATCCAATGTGTATGTGTATGCATTACTTAAATTAGTAACTAACGAGATTTGTACATTTTCATCCTTGTTATTAAGAATATTATTGACAATATCTTCTTTAACAAATGGTGCACACAAACATATTGATTGCTTTGCATCTTTACATAAATCATATACTCTTTGTTCAATTGGGTTCCTTAACAATTCCATTTATATCAACTCCTAATAAAATTAGATCACGAACGGAGCAAAAATACAACTACAAATAGGTACTTCGGTTACATATGAAGTACCTATAAGTGAGTAAAATAATGATTTTATCCTTAATTAGATTTATATCATAGTATTGAAACTACTTAATAGCATATTGATTACTTCTAATGCATATTTACGTTTAATTCGATTATGATATTTTTGATTGTAATAATTTCTTAAACAGTTATAGCAACTTGTATTTTCATCACAACAATCTTGTGATACTTTCATTTTTGCACTTATTAACGATTGTTTTAATGAATCTTTATTAATTAAACGTTTTACATGTCCTGCTCCACCCGGAACATTATCAAATACAATAATATCATATCCTAATGTATCAGCGTTATATTGAACCAATCCATTAATATCATTTCGTTCGATATTAAATTCAATACTAATTCCTTCAAGTAGAGCATATAAGAATGATATAGCTTTATTTATATCAGTTATACCTTCAATGTATAGATGGGCAACGTCAGTTTCGAATAAATGGCCTAACTTAACCCTATTCAATACCGTTTCATGACAATTAATTCCTCTAAAATTGTCATGTACATGAGTAATTTGTGGATACAATTTGTTTTCTCTATCAATAACTGAAAAACCACAAGTAGGACACATATAAAATGAACTAGAGTTCATAACTAATAATTCATCATCAGTAGCTGATTCAATAGACAAGAGATTAGTTATATGTTCTGTATTTTCTATTTTACCCCCACCTATATAGCTTACTTCGCCAGAATATGAACGTTTAGGCTTCATTCTTGTACTTTCTTTGTTTTCCCCAGTTTTGAATCCTAAAGATGGAATGATAAAACTTTCGGCAACTTGTTCTTCATTGACATGTCCACAATGAGGACATTCTTTTACTTCCGATGGAACAATACTTACATTAACATGTCTACATTTCTCACAAGTTGAATAATAATATTTAGTAAAATGTTTATCACTCGGAAGTGTTATATATCTTGAAGTATATTTTTTACCATCAGCTATTACTTCTGATTCTGGTGCATACTCTGATATTGCGATACTTAGATCACGTGATAATTCAATTTTGCTATTATATATACCATTTTCATATACATCTAAATTAACAGAATCCACTGGGAATCCATATTTCGGAATAATACCATTTGAAGACAATGAATCTATTACTTTTGTATATTTTATAGCATTTATTACTCTACTATAGTATGCAGCTTTTTCATGTTCTCCATCACTTGAAGCTTCTGAAATAGCTTTTTCCAATGCTTTTACTTTATCAACATACTCTGACATGTACGATTTTAATTTATCTTCATCATATAATTTGTTTTTATACCATTTCATATTGTGATATTTATCTACATAAATATCCTCTGGAAGAACCTTTGTATCAATTATATCTTTAATCTCTTCATTATCATTTTGAAGCATATCTAGGAAAGCTTCAATTCCATGTTCAAATATCAACGCTTCTACATTAACAAAATATTCTGGATTTTCTCTAAAGAAGTATCCTAATGCAACCGCAATTAAATGTCTTACAATGATCTTTTCATTTGTAATCTCAAAATGAGGTGGTCTAATAACACCCGATATCATCTTTGTAGGATCATCAAAATATGTATAATCGTGTGAAGTTGTTCCACAAAACGTCAATACAAATGCCGAACTATCTTCACTTCGACCTGCACGTCCTGCCCTTTGTACATAATTTGCAGGTGTTGGTGGTACGTTTCTTAAAAATACAGTTTCAAGATCACCAATATCAACACCCATTTCAAATGTAGTAGAACAACTCAAGACATTTATCTTTTTATCTTTGAAGTCATTTTGATATTTTTTTGCTGCCTTACGTTGAATTTGTGCAGTGTGTTCCTCAACAACTAATGGTTCAATTTTCTTAGTAAGATATTGTTCTCTATAATAACTATCGCTTAAACTTTCATCGACATCTTCAATTTCAACTAATTGTCCGTCACATTTATTTTGAGGACATACGCCTTTGACATTATATGGAGTTACTTTTCCACATTTATTACATTTATAATATTTTGTATTTTTATAATTGTTTAGAACATATTTATCAGCATTGATTTGATAAATAGGTTGTCCCTCTTGTTTTGTAAAAATATTGGCATCAACACCACAAACATTAAAGATTTCAGCTAACAATTCTAAACAGGTCTCCTTATTTAATTTTGTTACTTTCATAATATAATCAAGTGTTGTATTACTGCTTTTCTTTGGCATAAAACTTCTAACAGATGTATCTTTAATGCCATCAGTAGCATGTATCTCATCATTTAATTTAACAAAGTTATTAAAACGACGATAATTTAAATATTCTTTTCTAAGTTCAGGAGTTAATTCTGATTGAGAATATTTAATTGCACTCGCTGTTCTAAATGTGTCAAATAATACTCGAACAAGAGTCACAAATTCCTCTCTAGTAGATATTGTATTTTGCATAAAATTTATAATTTCTTCTGTTTCTAAATCTTTAATATACTTTTCAACATCTAATTCAAAATTAAATATTCCTAAACCTTCTGCACTATAAATACCATCAATATTTAACAATTCATCTAGAAGAATAATCCATGCTCTTTTATAAGCATCAAACTCATCTTTAAATAAATGTTTTTCATTAATCATATCCTCTAAGCTAGTTGCTAATGTACCAACTTTCACTTTATTGTAATTATTATTCTTTATAACTTCCCAAATAAGACGTTTTGATAGGAATCTTTCGTGATTACTTTGGAAGAATACTTTAAAAAAGCTTGCTTGTTGCCTACTATCTGAAAAAGCCAAGAATTGTTTTGCTTTCGCTTCTTTTGATACTTCTTGTCTTTTTCCAAAGCCTAGTTTCTTTGTAGTTTTCTTTTCTTCACTACCATCATCAATGGCTTGATAAAGTGTTTGAGCAAGAAGTGCAGTACCTTCATCTTTACCCAAGTTAATAGTTCTAACAATACCCGCTTGTTTTGATCCTTTTCCACAACAAGGACATTTTGCTATATTGTTCTTTTTATTGTTTTTTACTTTATATACTTCAATATACTCAGCATCATCACATGAGCATTTTTTTGCATTTAAATCTTTTGCATCAATTATTTTTCCACATTTTGAACAGATTAAATACTCACCATCAATTGTATTCTTAGTAATCTTATCTTCCTCAATATCTTGTTTGAAAATAAAATAATCCAAACCAACATTTTCCATTTCATCATAGTTTTCATAAATATCAATTTCATTATTTTGTAATAAATATCCATTTTCAATTTTTCCTACAATATATGGTGTATCACAATACTTACAGTTACCAATTTCAAAAGCTTTTTTACCATCAACTTCTGTTGTATTGGTAAGCTTTAATACCTTGTTTTTACCTAAAGTTACAAATGCACCTTTTAACGATCTAATGAAAGTATGATACTTTAAATCATAAATCATTTTATGATTCTTTCTAGCAATATTAACTAGATGAATTAGTGCAACTAATACCTTTTCATTATTTAAATCAGTACCTTCAAACTTATAAAGTAACTCCTTAAATTCCAAACTGCCATCTTTCAAATAATGATACAAATTATAAACATTTATATCTCCTGATAATAATTCATAAAGGCATTCAGATGCGGATTTACAATTAATCACATTTGTGTACTTGCTAGCTATTGTTTTTACAGTTTCTATATCATCAAATTTTTCATCTAACGAAATATAATCATTAGTATCTACGAAATATGTAAAATTATCATATTTTAATTGATCTCTTCTTGCAAAAATAATATCACTTTTTTCAAATTCTTTAGATGTAAGGTTTTTTGCAAAACTTACAATCTCATCCTCAGACTCACCTTGTTGTCCTAAAGTAGCACTTGTTAGAATAAATTGAGGACGTTTTGGTGCCAATGCGGTAACACGTCTTAGCAACATAGCGATTTCGATGCCTAACGCACCATTATATGTGTGTGCTTCATCTAAAATAATAAAATTCCAATTTTGTAATCTACTTGTGTCAAATATATCAAAATCTTTTGGTCTAATCATCAGATATTCAAGCATTGAATAATTTGTAAAAAGTAAATCAGGAGGTGTAGAACGTATTTCTTCACGAGTAATCAATTCATTAGGAGGTATTTCATAGCCATTTTCTTCTTCAATTGCTTTACGTTCTGGCTTAGAAAGTTTTTCCTTTGTATCCCCTGTAAAAAAGCCATAAGTAATATTTGGATAACTAGATAAAATATCTCGAACACGATCAATTTGATCATTAACTAGAGCATTCATTGGATAAAGAAGCATAGCTCTAATTCCGACTTGATCTTTACCAGAAGATTTATCTTTCATAATCTTATTTAAGATTGAATATAAGAAAGATTCAGTTTTTCCAGAACCTGTACCTGTAGTAATAACTAAGCTTCTTCCTTCTTCAATTTTTCTTAACGATTCCTCTTGATGCCAATATAATGTTTGATCAAGTTTAATTTTCCCTAACATAGCAAAATCAGGGTGTATTTTACCTTGTTCAATTAATTGTCTAATAGAATGATTTGTTGTAAAAGGAAGCGTTAGATTAATAAATGGTCCTTTATATAAAACTGCTTTCTCTAACTCATCATTAAAACTCTTTTGATAATCATCATTTCCAAACTGAAATGATGATTTTAAATACTTTCTATATTCATATTCAATAAACTTAGATTGTTGAATAGGATTCATCTTAACCATTTAATTACCTCCTTTTAGTTCAAGATAATAAGAATATATATCCACTCCATCGGGATCATCCATATCATCACTTATTGTATGCTTTTGAAAATCTAGTAATAGTCCATCACCTTCATTGGTTAACGCAACCTCAATTGTGTCATTATAAGGCTCACTTGTAATTTCTATTTCAATCGGCCTAATAGGCATAACGATATCAGGACCATATTTTTGTGTCCTACAAACGTAACCAATATAATGTGTTTCATCAACTTTCTCATACGGAACTAAAAATGTGTATCGTAGCCAGTGTGGTTTTCTTATATATTTCCCTCTAACCATTTGATCATAATCAACTTGATTTATTTTTAGTTTTCTATTTAATAGATCATCATATGCATAGAATGTTTTCTTATAAACTCTTAATTCTGTAAAACTTTTTAAAGAGAACCCAGCTGATTTTTCCAAAAACAAAATTGTTAATTCTTCAAAACTAGGAACATCCGCAATTGAAAGTATTTTATTCGATTCAATGATATCTTTGAATATTTCTTCATTACTTTCATTCTTTATTGATAAATAAACTTTACCTTTTCCAACATAGTTTGGAGTTACATTTAAAGCTTTAGTTGCCGGATTATACTCGAAAAATGTTTTATCATCATTAATTAAGCATCTGTTATAACATTTGATACTTTGAACTTCCTTTTCTCCATCATAAATAGCAACATCAACGTAATCATTTGACGCTTTATAAGATAATAGTGAACTTATTTGAGTTGTTAAATATATCTTTTTATCATTCAAATAAGTCGCACCTAATTCATTATCATCTTTATCATAAATAACTAATTCAGTACCATTAAATCCATCAAAGTAGATATTACTTTGTGCCTTAATATCACCTATCCAAATATAGTTAGAAATCGGTGCCCATTTACCATTATCAATCTTATAAACGGGAATTTGTAACGGTAATTTATATGTATAATATTTACCATTTACCCTTGTTTTTAAGTTGAATGAATCATATTTTTCTATATTCAAATAATAAGTACCGTCTATTTCTAATAAACCTGATTTAACATTAATTTCATAATTGAAATCATCAATCATCCTTTTTGAAAACTCTAATTCAGAATCTACCACAAAAATGAAATGAGACTTTTTAATTTCCTTATTATTACTATCTAAAGCCATCAAATCATAATATCCTGATTCTGATAATTTCAATTCGATAATATACTTATTAAATTGTCCATTCTTTGACTTTTCAAATCTATAATTAGATAGAGTTTTTACTTTTCCATTGATTTTTAAACTAATAGCATCTTCATTTAATAAACTTTCAATAACAAAAAAGTTTATTCCTTCATACACATCATACTTAAAATTATCATATTGTAGATATGTTGATTTTCTTTTTTTCCCAACGATTCCCGGTTCCATTGCCTCGCAAAAACGTATAACCGTATTTGAAATATAGAAAGTTGTGTCTTTTGTCACCTTAGAATAAGCTAGTCTATAGAATTCTCCATCATGCTTTGGAACCATTCCGTCATGATTAGATTCGTTATGACAAATTACTAGATCACCTTCAAAGTTCTTGTTATTTTCTATCTCAATTCCTTTAACATTGAACATAATAAAATCACAATATAAAAGTTCTTTACTGTTATAAAGCACTTTATCATCTTCATAAATGACATACTGTAATTTACCTAAAGGATTATTAATAACAATCTCATCTAAAGACACTTGATATCCCCCAATGATTTCATAAACTCTAGGTTTATTATTCACATAGATTTCTTTTCCATCGTTCAATACTTTTATAACTATTTTCGAATAATCAATTGTATTTCGTACTTTATGTGCTGGGGGAACTAGAATCACTTTATCTCCTTCTAATTTAAATGTTGGTTTCCATCTATTTGCGATTAAATCACGATTTTGTCCCTTAGATTTTTTTAATTGTTCCTTTTTCTCATTTTCCTTAACCCATTGATCATATCCAAACTTATAATATTGGTTCGTTACTATTGGAGTTCTTTCTTCCCAGTAATGTTTATCTATTATTTTTAAAACATTTATACTCAAATTAATAATTTCATCAACACCACTTCCTGATAAAATTACGCTCTTTGTTGATTTTATTAGCTTATAAGTTTTCTTAGTAGCGGATAATGACAATTCATCAGTATCATGGTTTAAAGAACCTTTTAAGCCTTCATATATAAACTTGAAATCTTCTTGAATATTTTCATCTAAATAATAATTGAAATTCACTTTGTAGACATCGAACATAAATTCGAAGAATTTTGGTAGGAAATACATTGGTACTATCGCGTTCATCAAAACATAATTAATAATTCTAGGTGATTGAGTGTCAATTGTATTATATTTACTAATAATTGAACGAATCATTCCATCGACTTTCTGTCCAGCATAATCTTCATATAATTCATGATATTTTTCATGAATATGTTCATAGAAATTACCATCATAATCTAATAACGCACATAATGCTAATGACGTAAAAATAATCTCATTATTAGTAAGTGTTGAACCTAAATACGATCTTAGTGCCTCATTTAATTCACGTTGTGCATTACTGTGGATTGTAGTTACAAACTTATCATCGTTTAATAACTCTATTAAATCATTTCCGATATTTTGTCTGTTTTTTATCTTTTTCATTAAGTATTTAACTTTTAATTCCATTTTTGACTTAAACATAATACTTTCAAACAAACTAAATAATTCATTTCTTTCATCGTTTGTCAAAATGTTATCTTCAAGTACTTTAGCAACTAAAAGCCTAACTTTATCATAAACATCATTGCCTTTTAAAAACGAACTTTTTTCTAACCATCTTTTCAACTCTTCAATTTCATCTTGATTAATCACATTATCACAAATAATTCCTTCAATTAATCCATGTAAAATAACAATACTATCATGTTCATTATTAAAGTCTTGGTAGTATTTATTTGCAAAAGATAATAATTCCTGTTTTTCTTCATTGGTTATTACGTTGTCTTCTAAGATATTCTCTAATAAGTCTAACGCTTTATTAAATGCTTTATCATTTCTAAATTGTCTATTATGTGCTAACCAACTTTGTAGTTTCTCTATTTCAAGGTCATTAATTACTCCATCGTAATTAACACCTCCAATTATCCCGATTAATTCAACTAAATTATCATTCATATTATTCCCTCTATACATATTTCCCATTTTTATCCTTATTATCTTAATTTTACAACTTTCAATCATTGCTAACAAGATCTGATAAAAAAAATCAATGTTAAATTAAATTGATTTTCCCATACTAGATACAATAATTGTGCTTTTAAAGTGCTTATTTTTAGTTATTAAAAAAGGAATTAGTTTATTTGAGCTGACCAATTCCTTTTATGTTGTTGTTATTTTCTATTTAATGTTTTCTAATTTTATAATGCTTTTTTGAAGAAACTGAATTTCATTCTCACTATTAACAATATGCATCTTTTTATGACAATTAGGGCATAAAGCTACTGTATTATTAATAGTATCTTCACCATTATGAGAAACCCAAATTATATGATGAGATTCTAAATACGGCTCACCATTTTTACTTTTAAATGGTGCTGGTTTACCACATAATTGGCATACACCTTTTGCTCTCTTTTTCGCATATAGTGCAACATAAGCATTTCGCTTATACTGCTCAACCGATACAGTTTTTTTCTTTATAACTGTACTTTCATATTCCTTAGCGAGTTTCTTTAAATCTTCAAACGAAACATCCTTCATTTTATATTCAAATTCATCAATGTCATATTCTTCATCTTCAAAGTCATCATTGTTTTTTTATTTATTTTCTTCTTAGGGATATACACTTTTTGTACATATGGATCAACATCGCAATCAACCGATAGATGCAACATATATTTATCATCATCTAGTTTAGTATATTTAGCATACCATTCACCATAGTTATTATTATTAAGACACTTTATTATTTGACTATGTAAATTAACCTTCCAAAAAATTCTAGCACGATTATGAGGATCAATACGATATACTCCTTCATATTCAATGTTATTATAAATAAAAGTAATACTTTTTTTCTCATATGCTTTTAACCCATTATCATTAAAGAACCATTTAATTTCATGTGGTACACCTGAACCCTTGTGTTCAAAGAAAGATTTATCGCAATGTTTAATTGCTAAAGTTTTACTTTGTATTTCCCATGAGTCAAAAACGCCAGTTTCTCTATTCATATCCATGCACCTCTTTTATTAATTGTAACATTCAAAATATAATATTTAAATTATTATATTAACATCGACAAAAAACATTTTTCATAAAATATTTCCTTTCACAAAATCAACATAACTTTTATTACATCCTATTCTTTTGTTATCTATTAGAACATCTATATCTTTATTATTTCTGTAAGCTATAATTTTTACACTAATACCATGCTTGTTAACAACGACTTCACCAGTTCTATCTTTGATTTGAATATTTCTCAAACCTGGATGCTTGATATTTCCTGATTGAAAATGATCATATCTTTTACTTGTTACAATAACGCCATCTTCAAACTTAATATCAATATCTCTAGCTCCTCTGTAATCAATTATCTCCATTGACAAACCATTTTTAGCATTAGATTTTTCACCAATTCTTTTATCTTTGGCTGTCACTTGTCTCTGATCCACTTTATTTTTCTTTAAAACATATCCATCTAAAAATGCTTGATAAGTTTTATGATAAACACCAGTTCCATCTTCAAATTGAACATCAATATCATTTTGTGAGCGATAATTGATAATTTCCATCTTTTGTGTCCTACTTGAAATAGATTCTAGTCCAATATACTTATTACATTCATATAATGGATTCATTAATGTTCCCCTAGTAAACTGTGCTAAAGTACACTGTGTTTCATATCCATCATCAAATTGAACTACAACATTTAAATTATTAACATATTTAATAATAGTCATTGATTGTCCATTATTATTCTTATTTTTTCTTCCTTTATAATATCTTTGTCTATTAAGATTCGGATTTTGGATATATCTTAATCTAAATGATGCATAAGTAGCATTTTTAACAACAGTACCATCCTCAAATTGAACATCAATATCATCGCATGTTCTATATGCAATAATAGTTGCGACTTGCCCACAATTGACCAACTTAGTCTCTCCAGTTCTATCGAACTGAGGATTATAACTTTCAAAATAAGATTCTCTTATTTTATCTTTATCTCTTTGCAAATTCACATCTAAATTTAGATTGAAATGATATCGGTCATTTAAGCATTTAAACAATTCTATGATAGCAAGTTCATAGCTTTTATTAAAATGATTACTACTATCCAACACATAATTAGTTGACTTATTATCATTTAATAATTCTGATGTTGGTTCCCTAAATCTAAACAAGTCAATACCACTATCTACAACCAATCTATTTTTATTTAAATCCCTTTTAAAAGAATGCCCATAACCATCATACTCAATACCAATCATATATTCAGGATCAAATAAATCGATTTCATAATTTCCCATACCTACATCTTTCAACATTCCTTTAGTAGCATGAATAAAACCGTAATCAGTTAAATAATAATGAAGAACATACTCATTCATTGAAACTAAATTATTACTTTTAACATTAGGATTACCTATTTTCCCCGATTTAAAGGCTGCGACAGAAGTATTTCTTACAATTGTTCCATCATCAAATTGATGCTAGAATAAAAACTGTACCAGTAAAATAGAAGAATAAAGCATCATATGGTACAATGTCATAAGCTAATTATATTAAAAGAGAGGTACATGACAATGAGTAAACCATCATTTACAGACGAATTTAAACAGGGGGTTGTACAATATGTTTTAGATCATCCCGATGAGTCAAAGTTATCTGTTGCCAAGCAGTTTGGTATTGCAGACAGCACTGTTCATAAGTGGCTTAAAGATGCTCAAAGCAATAACGGCACTATTATTTCAAGAGGGAGTGGCAATTATGCCAGTGATGAAGCTAAAGAAGTAGCTAAACTGAAAAAAGAATTAAAAGATACTCAGGATGCATTAGATGTCCTAAAAAAGGCTATTGGCATACTGGGAAAATAACTAAGCAGGAGCTCTATAATCGGATAAATGAAAAATCAAAAGCTGATAAAACCGCGTCAGTTACCAGTATGCTTAAAAAATTAAATATCAGCAAATCAGGATTCTATAATTATCTTAAAAGAATACCTTGTAAACAAAAGCTGAAAAAGGTCCAGATCACAGCTAAAATAAAACAGATTCATAAGGATTCAAGAGAAATCTACGGTGCCCCAAAGATAACCAGGATACTCAGAAATGAAGGAATAAAAATCAGTGAAAAGTATGTGGGAAATATAATGAGAGAAAATGGAATCAAAGCACACTATATAAAACCGTATACAGCAACAACAAAAGACTGTGATTATTCAAGCCAGCTAAAAAATATATTAAAAAGGGACTTTAACCCAAAGGAACCAAATGAAGCATGGTGCAGCGATATAACATATATATGGACAAAAGAAGATGGATTTGTATATTTAACAAGTATAATGGATCTGTATTCAAGGAAAATAATAGCATGGACACTAAGTAAAACACTGGAAGTAAAAGAAGTAATGAAGTGTTTAAAAACAGCAAAGGAGAGAAGAAAAAGTTCAAAACCGGTAGTAATCCAAAGTGATCGCGGGGTACACTACACCTCAGGGAAATATCGAGAATTAACAAGGGACATGAAAAGAAGTTATTCGAGGAAAGGAAATCCATGGGATAACGCATGCATAGAGTCATATCATTCATTAATCAAAAGGGAGTGGCTAAACAAATACAGGATAAAGGATTATAGCCAGGCATATAAGCTGGTGTTTGAATATATAGAAGGATTCTATGAGCCTGTAAATAATTTTGTGTAAAGTCAAATTTCATTAGTAGAATGGGTAGTAATTACATTGAGTAATCATGTAATTACTATTTTTTATAATGTTATCATAGAAATATTCGTTGTCAATGAACTCTATACTCTTCCTTCAAAAATAATTTGAAGATTTGAATATATCACTCCCCAATTGGCGTAAGGTACATTCCATTTTGAGGTTATTTTATCCTGTGCCAAATATAATGATTTAAATAAACTTTCATCTGTCGGGTATACTGTTCGTACTTTGGTAAACTTTCTAAAAGCACTGTTCAAGCTTTCTATTGCATTCGTTGTGTACATGATCTTTCTTAACTCTGGAACATAATTAAACATACTGCATACCTCGTTCCAGTTATCTCTCCAGACTTTAAATGCATACGGGTATTTATTACCCCATTTTTCTTGACACCTGTCCAGGTTTTCTAATGCACTCTGTTCTGTATTAGCACTGTATACTCTCTTTAAATCATGACAGTATTCTTTTCGATCTTTATAACTTAAATACTTACATGAATTTCTAATTAAATGAACAATACAGCGTTGCTGTATCGTACCGGGATAAGCTGATTCAATCGCCTGTTTAATACCCGTTAATCCATCGGAACATATAATTAAAATATCTTTTACACCTCGATTCTTTAAATCTGTAAGTACTGACAACCAGAATTTAGCTGTCTCATTTTCTCCAACCCATATACCCAGTACTTCTTTATAGCCGTCTTCAGTTACTCCCAAAACAATATAGGCTGCTTTTTTTACAACCATGTTTTCTGTTTTTACATTAAAGTGAACGCAGTCAATAAAAACTATAGGATATATAGTGTGTAATGGCCTGTTTTGCCACTCTAAAGCTGCAGGGATGATTTTATCAGTTATTTTACTAATCATTGGTGCACTAACATCTACACCATAGATATCTTTAATAGATTCACTAATATCTCTTGTAGACATCCCTCTGGCATACAGATTAATTATTTTATTATCAATATCTGATATATCTCTATTATATTTTTCAATAATCACAGGATCAAAAGATGCATTTCTATCTCGTGGGATATTAATATCAATATGGCCTTGTGAAGTTTTTACAGTCTTTTTAGAACTGCCATTACGATAATTATCTTTTTTAGCAGTTTGGTCATATTTATCATATCCCATATGTTCATCAAATTCAGTATCAAGCATTTCCTGAAGAGTTTCACCTAATAAATCTTTTAAAGCATTAGTAATATCATTTGGTGAAGTAACACCATATTCATCAATAATATATTTAACAATATCTTTTTTACTCATAATAAAAATCCTCCTTTGGTAGATGATATCATTCTACCAATGAAGGATTGTTTACACAAATTATTTTACAGTCTCACCAGATACTATTCGAACTCGACAAAATCTAATCAATTTTGTTTAGAGATTATTATTTGCCGTGTTTATAGTTCTTTTGATTATTTGATATATCCATATTATCCTGCCTATACGAGCTAATGTTATCATTTTGTTATCGGCGTTGATAACACTTGCTCTGTAACTGCGGATAATAACAATATGTTTCGATTCGAATTATAAGCGTTTTTGCTTAGAAAATCAACACCATATCATAATGAAATTTTTTATCCTTGTTCTGTTCCTTTGGTGTTTTCCGTATACTAAATTATTAGACCTAATGATATTATTTATGCTACAACTTTTCTCCCTCTAACAGCGTCAACATTTTATAATTAGCAACTAAATACCACTCATCTATAAATGAACTAACTTCAAAATTTCCTTTTTCAATATTATCTGCACTTATGATATACATAGGCTTCCCTAAATCTTTAAAATAGTTCAATTCATATTTACACCATATTGATGCTTGAGAATACTCTGATTCCACAAATATAAGACATTTCGATTGTTTCATTCTTGTTTCTAACACTTTTAATGTGGCATCACAAAGTAAATGTCTTTTTAAATAGTCAGAATCATTGATCCAGTCACAAAAAATATTTTTTCCTTTCTTATTTTCGTATTGAATCAATTTTTGAACCGTAGCACCATCTTTATAACTATGTGAGATAAAAAAATCAAAAGACTTAATTTTTTGCTCTTTCCCATTATTAATTCTATACTCTAATTCCATCGGTGTTTTAGGAATTTCACATTTTTCTTCTGGGTATACTTTTTTTAAATAATCTTTTCTTCTCTTATTTTTCGTATGCACTTGCATATACTTCTGACGTCTTGCTCTAGGTTGATAATTAAAACTTTGTAGATGGTAAAAAGCGATCCATCTGAGTTGCTTATTAAGTTCTGTGTCATTTAACTTGAAAAAGAATTGTACAATTTTAGGGCTGTAATATTTTTGAAGTTCTAATAAAATATACATTCTATCCTTTTGATTGGTATTCTTTCTCTCGTATAATCCTATCATTTGATCTATAAATTCTGGTGTTACTTGTTGCGTTTTAGATTTTGCATTTTCAATTTTTTTATTAATCTTTTCTATTTTAGGTCGCTGCTTGTTCCATAATTTCTGCTTTAACTCATTAACTTCATCTTCTAAAAAACTGTCATGGTAGTCTTGTTTCCTTTTTAAAGACATAATTTCCCTATATTTACTCGAAGAAGAAAGTAACTGTATTGGCTCCTCCATATTATAACGTTCCTTTCCAAAACGTTTTTTTAGATTTCTATCTTTTTTCTTAAAATACCAATACTTAATTTCAACTGAATTCCATTCATGCGGATAATATTGCTTCAACAAACTTATCACATCTGACTCGTCATAATTTTGGGGCAGTATATTCTGAATAGATTTCAGTTGTGCATTCCACATAGAAATAATATCTCTTATTTCATGTTCATAAATATGCTTTGTAACTCCCGACATACAATACCTTCCTCCAATTCTAATGAGTTATAGTTCTTTTCGGATATTGTACTCATCAATATGCTCTTGACGAGCAACCGCAGAGCTCACATATTTCTGATAATCTGCTATAAAGTTTGACCATTTAACAGCTTCAATATAACTACATGTTCCACTCCAAATTGTATCATTGTTATCGCAAGTACGTTTAGATGCATTTTTTGTTCTGTTAAATTTATTCTTTTTTATGATTTCAAACAGGCGATCTGTATGATGCATTATACACCCACCTGAGCAACAACTTTTTGCCTCAAGATAATAACTATATGAACCATTTTCATCTGGAAGGACAACAGCTACCATTGCATTGCTATGACTTGTTACAGGATCACCATTCTTATTCTTTCTTGATGTCTCTTTCAAAGAATATGATATCTCCCATGGTATCCACTGTTCTCTATCTTTTTTCCACGTTTCTCTCATGCCTGGCGAAATAAACACAATTGTTACAGAACTATCATAGATTCTATCTTTAAGTTTCTCCCATATAATATCATCCGAAAGATTGCTCAAATCTTCCCCGTCACTTTCCCCTTTATAAATGTTGTCGGACGAATCTAACTTTTCCTCAAACTTATCAATATAATCTCTAACTATTGAATTTTCTTTCAATGTTAGATTTTCAACTTGATCATCTGCATATTTATAAGATACAAAAATTTTCTTTCCCAAAATATTCACCTCTTCAATATTCATATATAGGATTATACTATTCTCTTAGTTTTTACAATCTCTATCACTGCACTTACTATTTTATCTATATCCGTTTCTATTCCAAGGACATCATAATACTTTTCAAGATATGGGGGCTCTATCCCATTATCCTTCATCTCATTATATATGATCTCCGCTACATCTCCCGTACTCCCAATTGGTATAATCACGCATTTACTTTTTTTTGCAATTTCATATTCCTGCAAACAGCCATCTGCTATAGACTTTTTGCCGTCAACATTCTTATTACCGAACATAAAGATAACTACACCGTTTTCTTCTATGATCTCTTCTCTATACTTCTTCCATTTCGATTTACGTTCTTCTACATCTACAATTCCTTGTGGGAACGGACGTAAACACAAATGCTCCGATATATGCTTGTACCTGCTACTATAAATTTCGTCTAACGCACCATTTATAACTGATGAGCCTATTCCAAGTCCAAACCCTGATGTTACTCTAAATTCCTCTTGCACAAGTTGATTAGCTAGCTTATATGCTAATTCTTCAACCCTTCTTTTTTCCCAGACGCCCTCAAAAAAATCTGCGCTACCTGAAATAAAAATATTATTTGCCAAAACCGCTCTTTCTAGTTCTCTTAGCACTTCTGTAATCTCCGAATAATCATCGACGAAAATTGTCTGAATACCATATCGTTTCAAATCTTCCTCTCTTAAGTCCTGTCTTGCCTTTTGATACCCAAAACTTTCATCATCCATTTTATCAGTTTTCATCACTCTTTTCATAAAACAGTAATGATTTCTAATATTTTCATCCAACAATAATCGAATTTGTCCAAGTATACTATCAAGGTTTGGATCTTCAAAACTAAATCCTATGAAAACAAATGTTTTAGATATTAAATCCCCTTGCAATACACTTCTAAAAAATGGATAATTTCTTTCATATTGAGCATAATCGTCTTTAGTCAAAACCGCATCTGCGGCATGTTCTACATCACCATGCATTTTATATACTATCGCATCTCGATCCCTTTTTGTATTGGACAATTGCTTATAATTAATTTTCACATCTGAATTACGATTTGCATCACGAAGTCCTTCCTCAATAAGCCTATCATAATTAGTTGTCCAGTATGTATAAATCGGTAACCTTGTAAGAATGGAAACATTTTCATTTCTAGCAACATCTTTTCCATACGCATCAAGTATAGTCGAATTAATAGCTGCCCGATTTCCCGAATTATTTCTCACGTACTGAGCAACCGCCGTAAGATCATGTTCATCTTCAATATTTAATCCTATATCTTCCGCCAAAGGGCGAAGAAGTTCCTTCCATACAACATATCCCGAAGGACGAGACAACCCCGCCCCCGCAAAGACAGCTGCGTTCCCATCCCTAATTGCCTTTATATATTCTCGAAGAAATTGCTTTTTAGTCGCCATATAAGTGCCTCCTCTCTTACTTATTGTAGATCTTCAATAAGATTCTGCTTCAATGCAGTAATAGTTTCTTGGTTCTTCTTCAAAAGTTCAAGCTGCCGATACGCCTTCTTCCTTAATAGCTTCAAGCGTTCAATCTGCGGCACGCCCTGCCTTATCAAATCTGCATTGGTATCTTCAAGATTGATAAGCACCACCAATTCCTCTGCCGAAGCAAAATCCCTAATATTGGGTATTTTCCCGCTTATTTCTTTTTCAGTTCTCCATTGTGCTGCTGTCTTGCCAAATAACGCCATATTGAGAATATCCGCTTCGGATGCGTATGTATATGCCATTTCCTGCGGAGATAGTGTAGGTTTTATCAGAAATTCTTTCACCGCATCTGTATGAATACGATAATTTATTTTTGATAGTTCTCTCTTTACGTCCCATCCAATCGCTAATCTGTTTGCTTCATCTTTCTTTAATCGCTGATAATCCTTGATAATATAAAGTTTAAATTCTGGAGAAATCCACGAAGCAAACTCAAAAGCAATGTCCGTATGAGCATAAGTGCCACCATATCGTCCTGATTTTGATACAATACCGATTGCATCTGTTGCTTTTATCCATTGCTGCGGTGTCAGCGTAAACGCATTATCTCCCGACTCTGCTTTAAACCTATCGAATTCGATAGGTTTAAAATTGGGATTGTGGATTTGTTCCCACAATCCCAAAAACGAAATCGTTGAATGGTTACGCATCCAGTTTGCTACCACAATAAAAGCATTATCTGAATTTTTATATTTAGCTATATCTGTCAAAGAAATATAGGCATCTTCGTTTACAACATCGCCCATCACTCTGATTTCAGTTCCATTAGCGTCAATTTTCATATTTTTCATATAATTATTCCCTTGCTCTTAACAAAGCCTAAAGCTTCAACACTATTTCTTATTTACAAAATGCTTCACACCCGGTACTACTGATAAAACCATTACACCTACTCCTAAGCAAATCTCCATAGTCTGTCTTCTGGCTTTTGCTCTTTCTCTACGGCAATTATCACAATAATTATGTCTATTTGTGCTTCTTAATTGGTCTCCACACTTTTTACAAGCTCTCTCTTCGACGGATTTATTATTTACTTTCTTCTGACTCATTTTCACTACCCTCTGCTATTCTTAAAATATCGTGACCACTTATCATATTGCTTGCGTCAAAACTGGTTATGCGTTCAGAAATCATCATAAACTCATTAACGATAGGAATCTTCTTTTGCGGTGTATTTTCATTCAAAAGAAGAAGCGTATCTTTATCATCAAGATGATTTTCTATTATAAAGTTCTTAAATTGCAACAAACTCTCTTTACTCGACTCAAATTCGCCTAATATAGCATAACCCTCACATTCAGCTTGTACGGAATTTGTTATCGCCACTAAATCTTGGAATGAATCCGATACTTTCTGTGGGATATCTCGTCCTTTTTTACCTTCAAAAATCAACTGAACATCGTTCTTTTCTGAATTGTCAGCAATAAATTGTAAATTCTCGCTGAAATTCCTCATCAATACTCTTTTGGCTTCCGTTGCAGCATCAATTGCATTCAAAATAGCAATCTCTCTTAACTTAGTATCCTGAATTTTAGCAGCAAATTTCATTTTGTCTCTTGCACTTTCAGCCAAAGCAATTCTGTCATTTTGAAGTTCAATATGTACTCCTCTTATTGCATCTCCTACATATTCAATCTCATCAAGGATCTGAGCCAATGCTGCATGTGTGGCAAGATTATTCATAGAGCTTGCTAACTCAGGAGATAGGGACATTTCTTCCAACCGTACCTGTTTCACAATCCCCTCTGAATCCCTGATAGTCGGAAGTATTTCTCCCTGCTTGTCTATTGTAAAGCGGTATACGCCTTTATCAATAAGGTCTTTTATATACTTGTCCATTTTTGCAACGAGGACATTCTCTTTCTGTGCCATTTGTTGAATTGCATCGGCAATCGCAGGAATTTTTCGTTCAATGTTATTCCACTTTCCAAAAAATTGAACAAGATTTTTATTATCTCCAACCGCAACTACATTCAGTTGTCCACTGCTTGGTTTCCATTCTTCTATGTCATAACTAAAGGTCGGTACTAATTCGTATGTATCCTGTTCACTTATAGGGCGAAAATGGTCGTCACTTACATACCCACAGTGAGGACAAGTAATTGCTTTATCTGATATTTTAGCTCCGCATTCGGGACATAGTATTAAACTCATCTCCACTACCTCATTCCTATGCTTTTTCGAAATTACTTTCGCAGATATTTGCTAACTGTTGCTTGAGAGATTTTAAGCATGTCCGCTATCTGTTGTTGCTTATATCCCTGTTTCCGCAAATCCTTAATTTGTGAAATTAAAGCTTCTTTCCCTAAGTTCGTTGCAAATTGCGTAGTAGTTTGCACGACACCATGTAGATGTTTTGTTAGTGTTGTAGTATATTGAAATCCATCCTTATTTCCAATTACGCTTGCAATGCCTGTCTTTGAATCGAAACTTGTTTTTACATCATTTAGTCCAACATCAGAAATCAAATTATCTATTACCGTCAAAATATTTTGTGATTGCTTTTTCATCAAGTCCTTACTCATAAATCCGCTCACCTCTTAACTTAAAGTTATGATTTTCATAACTTTATAATAATCTATTTTCGCAAATTGTCAAGAGAAACGATGAAAAATACTCTCACATTTATAAACCTATAAACAGATGATTTCATTCTCCACAATTTCCCTTGCACACGCTCGTATGTTATTCATTATCCGCACCCATTCTAAAGCATTTTCTGCCTTTAGCTGCTCCGTGATACCCTGTGCCTGCTTCATCTGCTCCGTAAGCATTTCGAAGCGTTTCTGTGCTTGCCTGTCAATGTCGGCAAGATAACTGTTCAGCCTGCCGCTTGTGAGCAGATTGGTGTAGGTAAGTCTGTGATATTCCTTTAAGTACCGCAAATGTCGCTGTCCGAATAAACCTATCGGCTGTTCTTTTTCGGCGGGTAAGGTAAGGCAGGGAATAAGATACTCCCCTTGCCGTACATAAGTGCCGCCCATTTCTTCAAAAATTGTCTTTGTCATTTTGTTTTCCTACCTTTCATTTTCTTTATTTCTAAAACGTGTACCACGCTGTTTAGACTGCCTTGCCTGTTCTAACAGGCTGTCAATCTGCCGATTTCCAAAAGCTTTCCGTAACAGCTTATAGTCCTTAATTTCCTCCCGCAAGCGATTATTATCGGCTGTCAACTGCTTATTTTGTTCTTTAAACCGTTCATTACTTCTATACAGACTTGCGTTTGCCTGATTAAGTCTTTGGTAATCATCAACCGCCTGAAAGTACCTTGCCATAAGTGTTTTGACAAGAGATTTCAACCTCTTAAATAACGGCTCGACTATTTTGCTCTTATAATTTTTTGCCATCATAAAACCTTCTGGCTCTGGCAGTTGGTACTCAGGAGCGTCATCCAATGCTTCTTGCATTTGCGAGAGTGAAGCTGCCCCTTTATCAAAGTTTTCGATCCGCTTTGATAGTACATCAAACTCCGTCTGTTTTTTCTCAATTTTACTTTCTAATTGCTGAATTTCCGCTGCTCGTTCCTGCTTTTTATAATCCAAAACAGATAAGTGTTTTTCGTGTGTGCCTTTCTGCTCCCATTCAATACCGTACCGTTCCATAACACAAGCAAGCTGCTCTTTTTCATATTGTACCCATTGTGACCACTCCGTATCGCCACGGCTGCCGCCCTTAAATCCCTGTGCGACAAGAGCCTGTTTCAGCGATACCCTTGTATCAAGTCCACGCTTACTTCCCGTTGTAAACGGTACAAAATCAATGTGCAGATGGGGCGTTGCTTCGTCCAAATGCAGATGAGCAGAAAACACTTTAAGGTGCGGATTTCTCTCTTGAAAGCCACAATAATACTCGTCTAAAATCTGCCTCGCAAGCTGTCCGTTTTTGCTTTCCGCACTCATATTTTCCTTATCTCCAATCTGCAAAATCAATTCGTGAAATGGCTTTTCCTGTTTGGAACTTCTGATTTTTTCATAGTAATCTGCTATCTTTCGGTCTGCTCTTGTTTGCTTGGCGTTGTACCTTTTAAGTGCCTCTTCAAATAATTCGTGATAAACTTTCTTAATACTCTCGTTGCAATAATCTACATTGAGATGGGAACGGTCAGCGTTCACATTTTCCGCTTTAAATTTACGGCTGTTGTGATTGACCGAGCCTTTCCCGACCATTGCACTAATCGTCCGTTGGATAAAATCACTTCCTTTCCATTCCGCCGCTTGCGGCGAGCCTTTGTTACTTTCTGCGAAAGTAACGCAAAAGCACTTTTGACAGGCAAGCCTATCAAAAATGCAACCTGCAAGCAGGTTTTGCGTTCTCCGAAGGGCAAAGAGCTGCCTTTGAAAAGGCACTCTCTGCACACTCCGCTAAACTTTCATATCGCTCACTACCCACCGAAAAAGAACATTGCAAGATTGCACTTGTTCCGCACCTTTGCAATGTTGCAACCTTAAAAGTTGCTTGTTTCTTTTTCTTCGGGAAGTTCCCAATACCATCCACTGCCTTCCTTTGTCGACTTAACACCGAGAGATTTTTTCGCTTCATCAAGCACTCTTTTTGAGATACCAAGATTCTGTGCTTTTTTCAATACACTCTGCTGAAGACATTTTCCGTTTGACAGACAATCTATTATTAAATTCTCTGCTTGTTCGGATTTCTTTTCACGACTAACGCCGTTCAATAAATCGTCGATGGAAATATCATAATGACCTTTCCACACAAATCCTGTTTCTTTATTCAGTTCAAAAGCTATAGGCTTGCCTTCAGGTGCAAGAGAAGATTTTTCGTATGCAACTACTCGCACTTCCTTGTTTTCCTTGAGCCTACCGACAATGAGTACGCTTCGTGCCGTTGCCTGAAAGTCGATTGAGCCAAGACCTCTGTAATTTGCTTTGCCGCCTTGTACTTTATTCAAGTGTCCGACAAGGATAACGGCACACTCGTGCTTTTCTGCTACTCGACCTAACTGAGAAAGAACATTGCGAACTTCGTTTGCTCTGTTCATATCAATTTGAGCACCGATATACGCTTGCACGGGGTCTAAAATGATTACCTTTGCACCCGTTTCAATAATTGCCTGCTCAACTCTTTCATCAAGCATTGAGAGTGCAGCTTCCGACTCGTCAATCACCTTAATTTGCGTACAGTCGGCATTGCCTGCAAGCGGACGAGACTTAATTGTATCGCTGAGCCCATCCTCTGCGGTTTGGTAAATAATATTTATCGGCTCACGCTCCGTATCATCACAGGGGAGCTTGTCGCCCCTTGATAGAATAGAAGCTAACTGCAAAATCATCATTGTTTTACCATCGCCGGGGTCGCCGTGAACAATGGTTATCTTTCCGTAAGGGATATACGGATACCAAAGCCATTCAACTTCGGTGGCAAGTATTTCGTCCATATTCAGAATTTTAAGTTCAGCCATTATAACCACCGCCTTTTTCGCTGAAAGTATTGAAGTTCACGGTTTTTTCGGTTATACTATTGTCAGTATATTTAGAAAGTGACTGTTCCGTATCTGTTGCCGCAGATACATTCGGAGTGGTCATTTCTTTTTTATTTTCCATTCTCCCCATCTCCTTTCATTCCTCCGAGGATAACGGCAATCAGTTCAATCACATTAAGCAATTCCTCGTCCACACCTTTTCCTGTTTCAATCCTCTGTAACTCTATAAGAACAGCCGCAAGTTCCGTTTTAAGAGCCTTATATACTCTCGGATTCCCCTGTACTACCACATCTTGATTTAAACAACGGCGGTAACAGTATTCCTGCTTCGGCAATCCTGATAAAGCTACCGCCTTGTTGATAAGCTCGTTTTCTTCGGGCGATACCCGAAACCCTACTGTGATATTTCTCCATCTGTTTTTACCATCTCTGTTTTTCGCTGACATTTTAAATATCTCCTTTCCCCAAGTCATCTAATTTGTTTGCCATTTCCGTCTGCTTTGACGGAAACAGGTGGGCGTACTGATAAGTGATTTCAATACTTTCGTGTCCTACACGGTCTGCAATCGCCACCGCAGAAAATCCCATATCAATCAGCAAACTAATGTGACTATGCCTTAAGTCGTGAATGCGAATACGCTTCACTCCTGCGGCTTTTGCCCCTCTGTCCATCTCGTGATGAAGATAGCTTTTCGTTACTGTAAAAATACGGTCTTTCTTTTTCAACCCGTAGAGCATACCGAGATATTCCTGCATTTCTTCACAGAGAAATTTCGGCATTTTAATTGTTCGATTGCTTTTCTTCGTTTTCGGAGTGGTAATCACATCTTCGCCGTGCAAACGCTGATAGGATTTGTTAATCGTAACCGTTTCCTTATCAAAGTTGAAATCGGCGGCAGTCAAAGCTAATAACTCACCCTCACGAATACCGCACCAATAGAGCAGTTCAAAAGCATAAAAGGAAACAGGCTTATCCATCATCTCAAAGGCAAATTTTTTGTATTCTTCTTTTGTCCAGAATTTCATTTCCTTGTGTTCCTCACTCCCCATATTTCCCACCTTTGCCGCAGGATTGGAACGCAGCTCATAATAGCGTACAGCGTGATTAAAAATAGCTGATAATTGATTATGCAGCGTTTTCAGATAGGTCTGTGAGTACGGCTTTTTCTTCTCGTCACGATAGGCAAGCATTTCATTCTGCCAAGTGATAATCTCCTTTGTGGAAATCTCGCTGATTTTCAACTTACCGAAAAAGGGAAGTATCTTCGTGCGGATAATATGCTCCTTTGTCAGCCAAGTGTTTTCTTTCAGACGATTTTTCACATCCTTGATATACAGTTCTGTAAAGGCTTCAAAACTCATATCAAGGTCGGAAGAAGTCTGCAACTGAAACATTCGCTCCCATTCCTGTGCTTCTTTCTTTGTGGCAAAACCACGCTTACATTTCTGTTTGCGTTCGCCTTTCCAATTCACATAGCGAGCCATCACATACCAAGTGCCGTTGTCCTCATTTTTGAATACTGGCATTTACTTCATCTCCTTTCCTTTTTCCCGTCCTGCCTTGCAGGACATAGTGGTATCCCTTTGTGGATTTCCTGCTCCGTAGAGCCTTTCATAAAAATACTGGCGGTTTACACGCCCTGCAATCGTAACAAAACCCTTTGCTTTCAATTCCTCATTTAATTGTCGAATAAGTTTGTAAGCATAAGGCTTTGATACATCAAGCTCCCGTGCCACATCATCTGCACGGATAAATCTGTTTTCCATACAATCCTCCTTTCTTTTTACTAAACATAATAGTTTAATTTCGTGTTCTAATTATACTAAGCATTTTTGCTTGTGTCAAGTGGCTGCAAAGAAAATATTAAACTTTTTTGTTTCATTTTCTATTGACTTTTCCTAAACATATCTGCTATACTGTTTGCAGATACATAAACAAGGAGTGAAACATTATGGCTATCGGCGAAAGAATACATTTTTTCAGGCTTATGCGTGGAATGACACAGAAGTATCTCGGTACGGCTGTCGGCTTCCCCGAAAGAAGTGCTGATGTTCGTTTAGCACAGTATGAAACGGGAACACGGAAACCAAAGGCGGAGCTTACTTCCGCATTAGCACAGGCTCTCGATGTTGCACCGCAGGCTCTTGATGTTCCTGACATTGACAGCTACATCGGACTTATGCACACCTTATTTACCCTTGAGGATATTTACGGTCTGACTGTCAGCGAAACAGATGGCGAAGTCTGTCTGAAAGTCAACAAGGATAAAGGCAAGGACGCTGCCGAATTGCTGAAAATGCTCTATGCTTGGAAAGAGCAGGCGGACAAGTTAAACGCCGAAGAAATCGACAGAGAACAGTACGACCAATGGCGTTACCACTATCCGAAATATGACACCACGCAGCTTTGGACGAAAGTCCCGTCACAGGAATTGAGCGACGCTTTGGTAGAGCAATTCAAAGGTCAATCCAAAACAGATGATTGAAAGCAGGTGTAGTATGGCTTCAAGTAAAGATTATTTAACCTTTGTATTAGAACAGTTATCAGATTTAGAGGGAATTACCTATCGTGCAATGATGGGCGAATATATCCTCTATTTCCGTGACAAGACTGTAGGCGGTATTTATGATGACCGCTTGCTTGTAAAGCCTGTTCCATCCGCAATCTCCCTTATGCCCACGGTTACTTACGAATTGCCCTATGATGGAGCAAAAGAAATGCTCTTAGTAGATGATGTTGATAACAGAGAATTTCTCTGCAATCTGTTTCTTTCTATGTATGGTGAACTTCCTGCACCGAAGAAAAAGAAAACCACCTCCAAAAAATAACGACAAAAACGCCCTTAGCCGTGTTACCCACAGCTAAGGGCGTTTTAATATGGATTGTTATATCAGAAAGCCAATTTCTTTTATTCTCTTACCCACAAACCAGTGGATAGCGAGAATAATGGCTCTAATATAACTGTTATCAAATTGTTATCAAAAGACTTCTTCAAGTACCGCAAACCCGCATAACTACTGGTTTTTTACGACCTCTCAGTTTATTCAAACTCAATCGTTCCTGGTGGTTTTGAAGTAATATCATACATCACTCTATTTACCCCACGAACTTCATTAATAATTCTAGACATAACCTTATTTAATACTTCATAAGGAATTTGAGCAGCTTCTGCTGTCATGAAATCAATTGTGTTAACAGCTCTAAGCGCGATAGCATGATCATAAGTTCTTTCATCACCCATAACCCCCACTGAACGCATATTAGTAAGAGCAGCAAAGTATTGACCTGTTGTTCGGTCTAATCCTGCTTTTGCAATCTCTTCTCTGTAAATTGCATCAGCATCTTGAACGATTCTAACTTTTTCTGCTGTTACTTCACCAATGATCCGAATACCAAGTCCCGGTCCTGGGAACGGTTGTCTAAATACTAAGTATTCAGGGATTCCTAATTCAAGACCCACTTTACGTACTTCATCTTTGAAAAGATCACGTAATGGTTCAATGATTTCTTTGAAATCCACTGCATCAGGTAAGCCCCCAACATTATGATGAGATTTGATTACTGCTGATTCACCACCTAATCCACTTTCAACAACATCAGGATAAATAGTTCCCTGAACTAAGAAATCAACAGTCCCAATCTTTTTAGCTTCTTCTTCAAAAACACGAATAAATTCTTCACCGATAATTTTACGTTTGGCCTCAGGTTCTTCAACACCCTTTAACTTTTCATAATATCTTTCTTGAGCATTAACTCGAATAAAGTTTAAGTCATATTGACCATCAGGTCCAAATACCGCTTCTACTTCATCACCTTCATTTTTACGAAGTAATCCATGATCAACAAAAACACAAGTTAATTGGTTTCCTATTGCTTTAGATAATAATACCGCTGCCACTGATGAATCAACTCCACCAGACAAAGCACATAATACTTTACCATTACCAACTTTTTCTCTAATAGCTTTAATTTGTTCTTCAACAAACGAATCCATACGCCAATCACCACTACAATTACATACATCTAAAACAAAGTTAGATAACATTTTTGTTCCGTATTCAGTATGTAAAACTTCGGGATGGAATTGGATTGCATATAACTTCTTATCTTCATCTTCACATGAAGCAACTGGACAGTCTTTAGTGTAAGATGTAATTTCAAAGCCTGGAGCAATTTTTGAGATATAATCAAAATGACTCATCCAGCAAATCGACTCTACCGCCACATCTTTCATTAATTTAGATTCTTGTTTACTAACAATTAAATGAGATTTACCATATTCTCTAACATCAGCTTTTTCTACTTTACCACCTAACACATGCTGCATTAACTGAGCCCCGTAGCATAAACCTAATACCGGTATCCCTAATTCAAATAATTCTTTTTGATAAGTGGGTGAATCTTCTAAATAACAACTATTAGGACCACCCGTTAATATAATTCCTTTCGGATTCATCTCTTTAATCTTTTCAATATCTACTTTATAAGAATAAATCTCACAGTAAACATTACACTCACGTACTCGACGTGCTACTAATTGGTTATACTGACCACCAAAATCAATTACAATTACTAATTCATTTTTCACTAGCTATCCTCCTATTTAAAAATTTCTCTTAACACAATTGTTTGCTCTCTATCAGGACCAACAGAGAAAATTGCAATTGGACAATTAATCAATTCTTCAATTCTTCTTAAATACTTTTGACAATTTTCAGGTAATTCCTCAAAAGAAGTAACCTTAGTAATATCTTCATCCCATCCTGGCATTTCTTCATAAACAGGTTTAACCCTATTCAACTGTTTAATCGTTGAAGGTAATGCTTTGATGATTTTACCATCTAATTCATAAGCTGTACAGATTTTTAATGTCTTTAACCCTGATAATACATCTAATAACATTAAACTAATTCCCGTCAATGAAGACATTCTTCTTGATTGATTAACAACAACAGCATCAAACCATCCAATTCTTCTTGCTCTTTTTGTTACTGTACCATATTCATGGCCACGTTCACGGATTCGATCAGCCAATTCACCTTCAATTTCTGTTGGGAAAGCCCCACTACCTACTCTTGTTGTATAAGCCTTAACAATTCCCACTGCTTCATTAATATATAATGGGCCAATTCCAGAGCCTTCAGCTACTCCATTAGCACCGGGATGTGAACTAGTAACAAATGGGTATGTACCATAGTCAATATCTAACATTGTCCCTTGAGCCCCTTCAAATAATACATTTTTACCAGTTTGAAAACATTCATCTAAAACAACACCAGTATCACAAACCATTGGTGCAATGATTTTAGCATATTCTTTATATTCTTCAAAGATTTCCTCGGCACTACATGTAAGTTCAGGATATTGCGCTTTTTTAGAAGCCAAAGCTTCTTCTAATCTTTCTTTAAATAATTCCTCATCAATGAATTCACCCATACGGATTCCCACCCGTTCATATTTGTCGACATATGTAGGTCCAATTCCTTTTTTAGTCGTTCCGATATTATTAGCTCCACGCCTAGTTTCTTGAATTTCATCGATTTCTAAATGATAAGGTAAGATAACATGAGCCCGATCACTAATCATGATCTTATCAGTACTAATATTAGCATCATTTAAATATTTCATTTCTTCAAGTAAAGCTTTAGGATTAATTACCATTCCGTTACCTAAAATAACATCATTACCACTAAAAATCCCTGAAGGAATCAAACGTAAAGCAAACTTTTGACCATTAAATTCAATTGTATGCCCGGCATTATTACCACCTTGATATCTAGCAACGATATCTGCTTTTTGAGCCAGGTAATCAGTAATTTTACCTTTACCCTCATCGCCCCATTGACTTCCTACTACAACAACTCCAGCCATTAAATTCACACCTTTCTTATTTACTATTACATTATATACAATAAACTAACAAAATGCATCAATAAATATACATTAATATAATAGTTTGACTAGTTTACAGAATAATTATATTATAGTCTTAGCTATTAGTAAAATTAATATATTATAATTATGATATAAGGAGAACTTATATGTATATCAAACTAGAACAATACAAAATATTCAATGAAGCTGCTACGACCCTATCTTTTTCAATCGCAGCTAGAAATCTTTTTATTTCTCAATCTGCAGTTTCCCAAACAATCAGCAGTATTGAAAAAGAACTACAGACTCAATTATTTATTCGCAATTCTAAAGGTGTTAGTTTAACTAAAGAGGGTAAATTATTACATCAGCAAATTGACAAAGCTTTAGCATTGATTACCGGAGTAGAAAACCAGTTATCAAATTATCATGAATTAAAAGATGGTCAATTAATTATTGGAGCCGGTGATACTTTTAGTGAGTATTTTTTAACTAATTATATCGTTAAATTCAAACAACTATATCCTGGGGTTAAAATCAAAGTAATCAACCGAACCAGTCTAGAAACCCGTGAATTGTTGAAATCTGATCAAATAGATCTCGGTTTTTTAAATCTTCCCATCAAAGATGATTCTTTAGTAATTAAAGAATGCTTCCAAGTTCATGATATTTTTGTTTCTAAAAAGCCTGATAATCATATTTACACCTTCAATCAATTAGCTGATAAGCCCCTAATTCTTTTAGAAAAGTCATCAAATACCCGTAATCGTATCGATAATTACTTTGCTAATAAGGGACTATTATTAAAGCCAACAATTGAACTTGGAGCTCATAATTTATTGTTGGACTTTGCCAGAGCAGGACTAGGAATTTCTTGTGTCATTAAAGAATTCTCCCAAGAATTACTTGATCAAGGGATTCTTCATGAAATAAAAACATCACAACCATTGCCTAAACGCAGTATCGGTTATGCTTATCCAAAACGACGAACTCAATCTGTTGCTACAAACAAATTTATTGAACTAATTGCTAATGATCCAACTTTACATATCTAAAAACGTCACTGATTAATTTAGTGACGTTTTTTATTTATCCTTTTAACCCTCTTGACTGACGTTCCATATCCTCAACAACGATATCATAGATTTCACCAAGTGATGCACAATATTCCAACACTTGCCACGGTTCGTTAGTATGGAAATGAATCTTGATCAACTCATCATCACCAACCGCTAACAAACAATCTCCTTTAAAATGTTCAGTAATGTAATCATTGATAACATCTTCATCGAGATTTTTACCTTCAATCAATAGTTGAGTATCATATCTAAATTCTAGCATCTTATTCTCCTAATTATAACCTGGTTGAGTTAAAAATTTATAAACTCGCTCAATAATTTTTGATTCTAACTTATTATATGATAAAGTTGGATCTTTTAATAAAGGTATTTCGAAAACATCTTTTCGTCCTTGATAATCAATCGTTACTTTAATAATTGATCCTAAAGGATGTTCACGGCAATCGATTAATAAATTCATTGTATCTTCAGTATGGTTGTGACCAAGATTAAAATCATCTCTAAGCGTAAAATTATCACATTCATAAATTGTCCAATAAGATGGCATTATATTTGCTAAGGCCTCTTTTAAATTCTTCTCTTTGATAATATAATCTTTTAAAATCTTTTCAATTTCTGTCTTAATTGGAGCAATTTTTTTATCAGCAGTTTCTTTATCGCTTGCTTTACAACCTAATCGAACCCGCACTGTTTCTTCTGAAGCATAAAGAGCAATACTAACTTCTTCTTGGTGATCAATTAAATCTGCTAAGACCTCATCAACCCGACTTTCCCCTATTCCCATGGTTAGAAAATCATATGTGTAAATAATATCCTGCTTAAATTGACTTAAATAATCTTTTAAAACATGATCAACAACATAAGTCATTTCTTTAGGCGGACCAGGCAAATTAACAATCATCTTTTCATCTTTCGACATTACACAGCCATTTGCTGTCCCTACTTCATTTTCTAAAATATAACAATCTTTAGGAAAAAAAGCTTGTTTAAAATTATTTTCCGGAATATCACCCCATCCCGTTACAAATCGACATTTTTCTTCTACCTTTTTAGCTTCTTCTTCATTATATAATAATTCTAAACCCAAATATTCTGCCGATAATTCTTTTGTTAAATCATCTTGGGTAGGTCCTAATCCCCCAGTCGTAATTACACAATTAGCACCACGTTTAAAAGCTACATCTAGACATTCTTTAAAACGATCATGATTATCACCAACTGTCGTTTGATAGTAAACATTAAACCCCAAGTCTTTACACATTTTTTGAATATAAGTTGCATTAGTATTAACAATTTCTCCTAATAACAATTCTGTCCCAACATTAATTATTTCAACATTCATGAAATTATCCTCCTTAATGATTAACTATATTATAGTTAATTTTAATCATTTTGCTAGTCTTTTAATCATTAAAATTATTTCTTGCATATTTTCCTTCTAGCACCTAAGACCAAAGGTCTAGTTGAATACCAAAATAAACTAACAAAAATGACTAAACAAGCAATAAAAGTTAATTATTAGCTGAATTATTCCTAAATCGAATTCAATATACATATCACTCACTCCCTCGTCAACTTCACTTCAATAGTAATAAAAAATTTCTATCAGCTGACTTAGCATCTCTAAATAATCGTATTTGGCAATAAACTGACTATCACAAAATGCTAAAATAAAATCTTTGATAATAGTACTTTTGAACTCTAATAACCCCTTATCAATAATAGTTGCTATCCTCACTTTCGGACTATCCAAATATTACTTATAGCGATTTACACTCTATAAACGTTTCAGTCCTTCATCATTTCTGACTACTATGACTTCATCTGATTTCTTGTGATAAATCTTTTTCTATCGATGGTATCATTACTGTTTTTAAAGTTTACTGGACTTCATCGTCCACAAGGCCTCCCGAGGTAAGGCATACATCTTTTTTATCTTCACAGGTTTTTGATTTACTGTCTTGGTTTTACGTTTACCTTTTGGACTTGGTTTGTTCTGCAACCTTGTCCACCATTCAGCCTCATCAAATTTCTTTTCGTAACCTCGAAGATTTTGCCACACCACTTCCTCCGCCCATAGCATCACTACTAACGGCTTGTGGTTCACTACTCTTGGCGGTAAATACCCGTGGTTGGACTTTCACCAGCTAGATGTATGCCATGCTCGACACACAGAAAAAGAAGTCATTGGTTTTACAATCAATAACTTCTTTTTTGTATTTTAACTATTGAATCTTAGATAATCCAAGAACAATGATTCCTCCAAAAATAACTGCAATAATTGATGTCACAACTAAACTTAAATTATAACTTACATCAAAAGGAATCAATACTAATGACGAAGCAACGATCAATCCTAAAATCAAACTCAAGAATCCAGCTTTATGAGTTTTAGTGAAATATGAACATAATTTTGCACTAACAACTATTCCTACAGCAATACCAATTGCCATAAATCCTAGCGGCATAATAACATCCAGACTAAAACTAGTAACATTTGCTAGATAAGACTTAAATAGATAATATTCTCCTAAAATTAATAAAACCATACTACCGCTAACACCGGGCATAATCATAGTTGCTCCTGATACGGCACCAATAATTATCATTTTAACAAACAAACCAGCACTTAGAGCAGGAAAATCAGGATTAACAACTACTTTCCCTTCTCCAGGATTTAAAAATTCTAACCCAAAGATAATTGCTAAACCACAAATAAAAGGGATAATTACAAGTTTTTCACCTTTCATTTCCCCTTTTAAAAATAAAGGAATACTAAAAGCAATCAAACCAATAAACCAATAAATCGTCTGCGTTGGATAATATTCAAATAACACTTCCAATATTTTCGCAAATCCAATTATTCCAACTCCAGCGCCAACCAAAACCTGAAAAATAAAGATAATATCTTCTTTGCGATTAGGATTTTCTTTTTTAAAGATTCCACTAATAGCATCCATCATGCGATTAAAGATACCTAGAATTACCATCATGGTTCCACCACTAACGCCTGGAATAACGTTAGCAATACCAACAGCGATTCCGCCAATTATGTTTTTTATCATTGAAACTTCTCCTTTAAATACCTCATCATTATAATAAAATATCACCATTATCACAAGCAGTATTTTATTTCCCTTTTAAAATCAAGTGATAAATTGCTTCTTCACTCTCTAAATCATAATCTCCTAAATGGCTGTTAGGATAATGGTAAATTACTCCATTAGACTCATTTTTCCTTAAACAAACAATTAATTTTTCTTCCCCATATTGTCCAATAAATTTACAAAATGTTCTAATCCGTAACTTGTGTAAAATACTATCCTGACAAGGAAAATCAGGACATTGGCAACAACTATCATATCCTGACTTTGTGCAGCACTGATAATTTTTACAAAAATCCTTTTCTGGACACCCACCTTTTTTACAACCAACACAACTTTCATTTTCACTACACAGCCCACAAACAAGACCACAATATCCTAATCCTAATTCATCCTTCATATTTAATCCCTAATCCTTATGATGCTTTCGTAAATATTCAATTTGTTCCATCCGTTTAATCACCTTTGCCTCTGTTCCTTGATTAGTAGGAAAATAATAACGATGATCCTTAATATTATCTGGTAAACACTGCATATTTGTAATTTTATCATCATAATCATGCGCATACTGATAACCTTTACCATAATTTAATTCTTTCATTAATTTAGTTGGCGCATTGCGAATTTGTAAAGGAACGGGATCAGCAATTGTATTCAAAGCGTCATATTTTGCTCGTTCATATGCTTTATATAACGCATTAGATTTAGGTGCCAAGGCCATATAAGTTACACAATGAGCTAAATTAACATTACATTCTGGCATGCCATTATAATGGCATGCTTGATATGTTGCTACTGCAATTTCCAAAGCACGACTATCAGCCATTCCAATATCCTCTGAAGCAAATCGAATCAGCCTCCTTGCTACATATAGAGGATCTTCACCAGCTTCAATCATTCGTGACATCCAATAAATTGAAGCATCAATATCACTATTACGCATTGATTTATGCAAAGCACTAATAATATTATAATGTTCTTCACCTTTTTTATCATATAATAAAGATTTTTGATTGATACATTGTTCAATCGTTTCTTTATCCACTACGATTCGATCATGAGTAATTGCTCCATTTAAGACTGCCATCTCTAAAGTATTTAAAGCAACTCGAGCGTCACCGTTAGAAAAACCAGCAATCATGTATAATAAATCATCATCAATCATAACATTTTGATCTTTAAACCCTTTCGGACTTATCAGCGCATAATGCAATAAACCAAATAAATCATCGGTTGTTAGTGCTTTTAAAACAAAAACTTTACATCTTGATAATAAGGCAGAATTAATCTCAAATGAAGGATTTTCAGTAGTAGCCCCAATTAATATAATACTCCCCTGTTCAACATATGGTAAAAAAGCATCTTGTTGAGCTTTATTAAAGCGATGAATTTCATCTACAAAGACGATTGTTTTTTCGCCTAGATCCTGAACTTCCTGTGCTTGTTTCATAACTGCCCGTATATCTTTAATGCCGCTAGTCACCGCACTAAAATTAATAAACTTAGCTTTTGTTTGATTTGCAATAATGCGTGCTAAAGTTGTTTTCCCAACTCCCGGTGGTCCCCAAAAAACCATTGAGGGAACAACATCACTATTGATTAGCTGGTACAAAATCTTTCCCGGTCCAATTAAGTGCCTCTGTCCTACATATTCAGTCAAAGTTATTGGTCTTAGGCGATTTGCCAGTGGTTCATTTGACATGTTTTTAAACATTGCTTGCTGCTTCATCATCATCACTTCCATTTCCTTATAATTATAACTAATTCCCGCTTTAAAAGCAAAAAAAGAAACAGTTGTTTAAACTGTTTCTATTCATCTGATCCCTCGAATTGAGAACGATACAATGAGGCATAGAAGCCATCTTTAGCCAATAATGAATCATGATTTCCAAGTTCTACAATGTCACCATCTTTCATTACAATAATTGTGTCAGCATCACGAATTGTTGATAAACGATGGGCAATGACAAAACTTGTTCTTCCCTCCATTAGCTTTTCCATTCCTTTTTGAATTAATACTTCTGTTCTTGTATCTACTGAAGAAGTTGCTTCATCAAGAATCAAAATTTTTGGATCTTTTAAGAAAGCACGTGCAATTGTTAAAAGTTGTTTTTGCCCTTGAGAAATGTTAGATGATTCCTCATTGATCATTGTTTCATATCCATTCTCTAATGTTTGTACAAAATGATCAACATAAGCGACTTTACAAGCCTCCTTGACTTCTTCATCACTTGCATCTAATTTTCCATACATTAGGTTTTCCTTAATTGTTCCATTAAACAACCAAGTATCTTGTAAAACCATTCCAAATAATGATCGTAAATCCTGACGTCCAAAATCACGAATATCTTTACCATCAATAAGAATCGAACCACTATTTAATTCATAGAATCGCATTAATAATTTTACGATCGTTGTTTTTCCAGCACCAGTCGGTCCTACAATTGCAACAGTTTGCCCCGCATGAACATGTAAACTAAAATCATTAATAATCGTTTGATCTTTTAAATACCCAAAATTAACATCAGCAAAGGTAACAGAACCTTCAACTTTAGCCACCTCATCAGCAGTAACTTTTGGTGTTTCTGGTTCTAATTCTTCTTCACCTAAAAATTCAAAAACACGTTCAGCCGCTGCTGCTGTACTTTGTAACATATTCATTGTCTGTGCTAATTGTGTTATTGGTTGATTAAATTGTCTTACATATTGAATAAAGGCCTGAATATCACCAATTGTGATACTACCACCACCAGCAAGAACACCACCTAATAAACATACCGCAACGTATCCAACATTTCCAACAAATCCTGTGATTGGCTGCATCAAACCCGAAAAGAATTGTGACTTCCAAGCACTTTCATATAAATTATCATTATACTCATTAAATTGTTCTACTGAAGCAGCTTCACCATTAAATGCTTTAACCACATTATGACCACCATACATTTCTTCAATATGACCATTGACATCACCTAAAGCAGCTTGTTGACGCGCAAAATATTTTTGTGAACGTTTCATTACTAAACCAATCAAAACCATTGATACTGGTAATACGCAAACTGCGATCAAAGTCATAACTGGTGAAATAGTCAACATCATGATAAAGATTCCAATTACCGTTACTGTCGACGTAATTACCTGTGACATACTTTGATTTAGTGATTGTGCGATTGTATCGATATCATTTGTTACTCGGCTTAAAATATCACCACTAGTATGTTTATCAAAATAACTTAATGGCATCCGATCCATCTTTTGAGAAATTGATGTTCTTAAATCATAAGCAACTCGTTGTGAAATAGTTGAAGTAATAAAACCTTGTATATAACTAAATAAAGCACTAATCAAATACAATCCAACTAAAATCAAAATAATTTGACCAATATAATCAAAATCAATTCCACCAGTACCAGCTACTTTAGCCATGATACCTTCACTTAATTTATCTGTTGCTTTAGCTAAAATCTTTGGTCCTACGATTGCAAAAACCGTTGATGCTGAAGCAAAAATCACAACTATAACTAAACGAAAATAATACGGTCTTAAATATTTAAATAATTTACCTAAAGTACCTTTAAAATCTTTAGCTTTTTCACCGCCACGCATTCCGTGCATACCACCAGGTCCGAATTTAGGACCATTTCTTTTTGGTTGATTACTCATGTCCTAATTCCTCCTTTGATAATTGTGAATATGCGATTTCTTGATAGACATCGCAATTTTTCATTAACTCTTCATGGGTTCCTTTTCCAACAATCTTACCTTCATCTAAAACAATGATTTGTTCAGCTCCCATAATTGAAGCAATACGTTGTCCGACAATCAATACTGTATTTTTAGTCTTCTTAACCATCTTATCTAATTCTTGACGTAATTTAGCATCTGTCTTGAAATCTAGAGCTGAAAAACTATCATCAAAAATAAAGATTTCTGGATTTTTAGCAATAGCTCGAGCAATTGCTAAACGTTGTTTTTGACCGCCAGATACATTTGTTCCACCTTGTGAAATTTCACTATCTAATCTTTCTTCTTTATTATCAATAAATTCTTTTGCCTGAGCTACCCGAATTACTTCTTCAAGTTCATCGTCTGTAGCCTCAGGTGCACCATAAGTTAAATTTGATCTAATGGTTCCTGAGAATAATAATCCTTTTTGAGGTACTAAACCAATTTTATCTCTTAAATCATGTTGATTAACATCACGAATATCAACACCATCAATCTTAATATTACCTTCAGTTACTTCATAAAAGCGAGGAATTAAATTGATTAACGTACTTTTACCGGATCCCGTTGAACCGATAAATGCTGTAGTTTCACCAGGCTTTGCAGTAAAACTAATATTTTCTAATACTGCTTCATTAGCACCAGGATATTTAAATGTAACATTATTGAATTCAACTAAACCTTTTTTACTTTCAATAAAAGCTTTAGGTTCCTTAGGATCAACAATTTTAGGTTCCATTGAAATAACTTCATAAATACGATCTGCTGCTACACTAGCCCGTGGCAACATAATTGAAATCATTGCAATCATCAAAAATGACATAATAATTTGCATTGCATACTGCATAAAAGCCATCATTTGTCCGATTGCAATATTACCTAAATCAATTTGTTTTGCTCCATAATATACAATCAATAATGTTACTACATTAAAAATGAACATCATAATCGGCATTAATGAAGCCATTGTTCGATTGACAAACAAATTGACATTTGTTAGATCACCATTAGCCTTTTCAAATCTTTCTTCACTATGCTTTTCATTACCAAATGCCCTAATTACTAGCATACCTGAAAGATTTTCCCGCATTGTTAAATTTAAACGGTCAATTAATGATTGTACGATCTTAAACTTTGGCATCACAATTGCAAAAGTAACACCAATCAAACAAAAAATCACCAATAAAACTAAACCAATAATCCAAGTCATTGATGGTGTATTATTAAAAGCTTTGATCAAGGCCCCAATTCCCATCATTGGAGCAAAACATACTATTCGAATGAACATAATTACGACCATTTGTACTTGGGTAATATCATTCGTTGTTCTTGTAATCAGTGATGCAGTTGAAAACTTATTGAATTCTTCATTTGAAAAACTTTCAACTTTCTCAAAAACATCACGACGTAATAATCTCGAAACACCAGCCCCAACCTTACTAGCCAAGAACCCACAAGCAACAGCACATACAGTACCAGCTAAAGCAATTGCTAACATTTTTAACCCAGACCATAAAATATAGTCATTTTGAATCTTATCAGTATCACAACCTAGTCTAGAATATTCTGCTTTTACACCGTTACCGGCAGCAATTTTTAAAGTTGATTCACCCATCGTTTCCATCTGACTATCAATTTTACTAAACATTTTAGCTTTAGTTGTATTATCCATCATTGCTAAAGCATCGTAAGGTGTCATATTTGGCGGTAATTGCCCAAACTGTTCTTGATATTCTTTACTATTTTTATCCATTCCATCAATTGATGTTACCATCAACATTGGTTTAACTAAAATACTCTCTAAACAGTCTAATTTTTTTTCACTTAGATCTTTTAATTTATAGATATTTTGACCTTTTGCTTTAGGAAACTTATCTAAAGTATCTTTATCAAGATTACTGGGCTCAACTAATTTATATGCATCCATAAATTGTTGCTGATCCTCTTCATCCATCAGTACTAATAAATGATTATATGTTTCTTCACTCAAAACATCACTTACTGCACTATCAAAGCCACCAGCCTGAATTCCTACCGAAACGATATCCGACATATAATCAGGTAATGCTAATTCTGATTGTGATTGTAAGAATAATAATCCTACACAAAGTAGAATTGGTGCCCAAAACTTTTTAAAATAATGTTTTAATTTTAGCATTATTCTTCTCCTTTACATTTTTCAATATTCTTTTTCATGATATTAATAACATCATTAATAACAGTTATCTGTTCCTTAGAAACCCCTTCAAACATAATCATTGTTTTTTCTTTCATAATTTTGATTGCCGCCTCAATAAATACCTCTCCAGTTTTTGTAATATTTAAAATATAATTACGTTTATCATTTTTATCTTGTGTTCTAGTTAAATAACCTAGTTTTTCAAGGCGCTGCAATCTCACTGATAAAGTTGCTTTAGTAATATTTAACTTCTTTGCTAAAGCATTTTGATTAATGTTTTGATGATTCTGCAACATAAATAATAACCTTGTTTGATCCGGTGATATATCAAACTTTTCTGTTTTTTCCATCATCATATAATGCATTGTTTTATTTAACCCTTGAAAATTATTAATTACTTCTTCAACATCATCAAAACTTATCTCTTCCATGATGTACCTCCTTTCATTAGTTAGATGACTAACTATTCCGTTAGTACACTAACCATTATAGTTAGTCTACTAACCATTGTCAACTATTTTATAATCAAGTAGCGAAAAATTTTAAATAATTTTCCTCTCTTACACCACTGTCCATACGGTTCCATATACGGCAGTTTAATTAAATTTCAATTTATATCTCAATAAATAATAATCTAAACAACTAACTAGTCCATTGTGTGCTAGCCTTTCTTTTGCTACAGCACGCACAACACATGTTTTAGTTATCACGAATTAATAGCGTATGATATTTGTCTTGCTCTACCATGATTGACCCAAGTTTTCTAACACCATGACTAGGCTTTGGTATTTCAACCCTTTTAACAGGTTGTGGTTTGTAAAACCTTGTTTCGATTTGTCTTTTGATGTCTTTCTAGTTTTAATTAACATAATCTTTTATTTCATCATTGGCTACATACATTATCCACACGACTTGTACTTTTATAGACAAGTATCATATTTTTCTTAGATAAGACTTCCTCTAATAATTTAGACATAATTTGCATGCTCTTCTCCTTTTCACTTTCTAATGCCTAGATCCTAGTGTATAATATGTCCTTTGGCTCAAATACATTTCCGATGCACTATGCGATTCGTCGACAACTACGTTCACGAAGGACTTTCACCCTAAATGTATGACAAGTCGTCATACTTAAAAAGATGTCAAATTTGACATCTTAATCAACTAAATATTTTTCTAGTAATCTTACTACTTCAGCAATTAAATCATCACAAGTAGCACGATTAACTTTTTTATTTGTTTCCCATAATCCTAGTAGTTCTCCACAAACCACTGATCCATGAGAATCTTCAAATTCTTTACACAAAGCTGCTACTTTTTCATTAACAAATTTTTTTTGTTTAACATCTGCTTCACCTTTACCATATTTAAGTCCTAAAGCCATAGCCCCACCAGTTAAAGTTCCGCAAATTTCTCTTGTCATCCCGACACCGCCACCAAAACCATAAGCAATAGTCATTGCCCTATCCATATCTAAATCAAATAAATCCACATATGCCCCAAGTACTGCCTGAGCGCAGTTATAACCTGAATGATGTAAAGCATATGCTTTTTTCACTCTTTCATCAATATTCATAATTTAGCCTCACTTTTATATAATTTAATTATAGTTTAGTGATAATTATAATCGATGTCAAGACATTAACAATTATGTATTCGTCTTGAATCTAACCCTTTAGAAAAAACTCACCATACAATAAATCATGATCAGAAAATGATGATTTTTTCAAACCACAATTCTTTAATTCAAAAAAATCTGCATAAAAAATATTATCAGGTGCTGCAAATTCGCAGAAAGTCTTGTATTTTTTATTCTCGTTGATACACTTTACCCCTTCCATTTTAAATTTATTGTTCATTTTAAATGAATTAAAATCACCAGCTAAGATGCTGTAACTGTTAAAATCAACATGCTTTTTTACATAATCCATTTGTTTAATACGATATTGATTATCCGCATAAGTTAAATGGGTATTATAAATATTAATTATCTGCTCATTAAAATAGAGCTTTGTTCTTGTAAGGATACGCGGTTCCCTTATTATGCTATTTGGTAATAGTTGAGCCATAACTTCTATTATAGAATATTTACTTAAGATTCCCAAACCATAGTAACCACTTAAAATCCACATGGTAGGATAAAAATAATAATAACAATATACACTAGAATTTGCCATGATTTTTAGCATGTCAAAATTGCCTGAACGTAAAGAATTCTTATCTACCTCTTGCAAACAAATAATATCAAGTTTTAAATCAATAATATCCTTATTAAAACTTTTTAAATCATTTTTCCCATAATTTAAGGATTTTATATTATATGTTCCTATCCCCAAGGTATTAGTCTTTAAATTTTGAATCTTTTTTTGATCAACAAATTTATAACAATACTCATTAGTTAAGATGCTATAATAATAACGACCTGATATTATCATCAATAATATCTTAATTATTAATTTAAACTGTTTATTCATTTATTTACCTCAATTATTTACTAATTTATTATTGGATAAATTAGTAATTTTAATACAATCAAAATATTTATCTAACTTTCAAAATTCTAATCTGATTCAACTAAAAATAAAAAAGATATAGACAGTTAATTTGCCTATATCTATCTTATTTGCCCATTCCCAAATATTTTATATTTTGTTGATGTCATTTCCTGCAGTCCAATTGGACCACGTGCATGTAATTTTTGAGTACTAATTCCAACTTCAGCGCCAAATCCAAATTCTCCACCATCAGTAAAACGAGTTGAAGCATTATGATAAACACAGGCAGAATCTAAAGAATCCATAAAATATCTAGCTGTATCTTCATTATTAGTAATAATACTTTCAGAATGTTTGGTTGAATAATCATAGATATGCTCAATCGCTTCATTGATATCATTCACAACTTTAATATTACAAATATAATCATCATATTCAGTAGCATAATTCTTGGTTGTTGCCTTATTGCCTTCTAGATATTTTAAAACTATTTCATCACCAAATATCTTAATTTTATCAAACCTTGGTTTTAATAACGTTAAAAATTCATTTGCAACACCTTGATGAACTAAAATAGTTTCAATCGCATTACAAACTGAAGGACGAGAAATTTTAGCATTAACTGCAACTTCAACAGCCATTTCTAAATCAGCTTCTTGATCAATGTATAGATGACAAATTCCTGCACCAGTTTCAATTACTGGGACAGTTGCATTATTTACAACATGTTGAATCAACCCTGCTCCCCCCCGAGGAACGACAACATCTATATAATTATTGGCTGTGATAACTTCAGTAACAACACTACGATCTGTTTTCTCAATCAAATTAACAACATTTTCAGGTAAAATATTTGTGATTGCCTCTTTGATTACCCTTACTAGAGCAATATTAGAATTAATCGCTTCTTTTCCGCCTTTTAGAATACAAACATTATTTGTCTTTATACAAATAGCAGCTATATCAACTGTAACATTAGGGCGAGATTCATAAATAGTAGCTACTGTTCCAATGGGAATACGAACTTGTTTAATGATTAAGCCATTTGGACGTTTTATCTCACGAACAACTTCACCAATGCAATCATGTAATCCAGCTACTTTTAAAACATCATTAGCAATACTTTCAATACGTGACCTAGTTAATAAAAGTCGATCAACCATTGCCTCACTGATTCCGTTTTCCTTGGCGCAAGCAACATCCTTCTTATTTTCGGTCACGATATAATCAATATTAGAAATCAAATTTTTACTAATAGCTTCTAAAGCTTTTATTTTAGTATCTTTATCAATATTTTGCATCTTTCGACAAGCTAGTTTAGCCTGTTTTAATTGTTCTTCTATCATTAATTTTTCACTCCTTCTACTAATACCAGGTTATTTGCGTGAACTACTTCATCATAATCTTTATAATGTAAAACATCCTCGATTTCACTAGTGTTCAATCCTTTAATCAATCTTATCTCATCACTTGAGTAATTTACCATTCCACGTGCTAACAGATTATCATTACCATCAACAATATCAATAATCTGCGAAATTAAAAAATTTCCTCTTACCTCAATAATTCCCTTAGGCAACAAACTTGAGTGGCATGTAACTAATGCTTTTTTAGCACCTTCATCAACAACGATTGTTCCTTTTGGCATACTTCGATACATAATCCAATGTTGTCTAGAATTAAGGAGTCTTCCAGGTTTACCATCAAAATAAGTACCCACATCTTTTCCTTCAATCAGATCAATCAAAACGTTTGGTTGGTTACCATTAACAATAGCCATATCACAGCCAAAGTCATTACAAACTTTAGCTGCTCTAATCTTAGTAATCATTCCTCCAGTTCCAACCTTGCTTGAAGCATCTTTTGCCATGCTTTCAATTTCTTTAGTAATCCCATCGACATTACGAATCAATCTTGCATTCTTATTCGTATGTGGATTATCATCATATAATCCATCAATATCACTGACTAGTACAACCATATCTGCATTAACAGCCGGTACTACCAGTGATGCTAATGTATCATTATCACCAACTTTAATTTCTTCGACCGCTAAAGTATCATTTTCATTAATAATTGGAACTACGTCATATTCAATCAATGCCTGCATTGCATTGTTAAAATTCATCAACCGCTTACGATCATCAAAATCATCATGATTTAATAAAATTTGTGCACATTTTAAATTAAATAAGCTAAATAAATCTTCATATATTTGCATTAATGAAGCCTGTCCAATAGCTGCCAGAGCTTGCTTTTGAGGAATAGTTTGCGGGCGACATTCAAGATTCATTACATGAACTCCAGCATTAATAGCACCACTGCTGACTAATGTAATACTTATCCCTTTACGCTTAATATATGCTATTTGTTGAATTAAATTTAAAATTTTCTCTTTATTAATATTCCCTTCATCATCACATAATGATGATGAACCTATTTTAATAATTAGATTTTTAATATTGCTTAAATCTCGCATTCTAACTTCCCCCTGTAATTATTTTCTTAATTATACAAGGTTTATCTCATCTTCTCAACAAAAAAGTGTTTAAGCATAAATTACTCAAACACTTTATCTATCGATTTCAACTTCATAAATATATTTAAATTCACCATTGACCTTTAGCATAAATTTATTACAAGTATACTCGATTTCAAAAACGTGAATGCACTTGTTTGCTAATATAGCTGTTTCACCAGTTAGAGCAATTTTTAAAGTTCCATTTTTATTCTATATAAAAATTTTTTCATAATCAATATTTTGATCAACTAAAATTAGATATTTTTTTATTATTTATTCAATCATTATCAATATGTGCATTTTCTCAAAAATAAAAATCAGTATATACTAAAACTTTTTTAGTATTGTTATTGTGATTCTTTAGCCACTTTTAATAGATTATCACTCTTAACCTCTAAATCATAATCAAAATTATAATTATCCAAATTAGCAGCAAAGATTTCTAACCCCATTTCAATCAAAAAATCATAATAATACATATCATCGTTGTATATTGAAGATAATTTGTGCTTTGATTAAATAATATATATGTTTTATTTTCACAAATTTATACATGTACTTTTAAAATTACCAGATCTCGATAATTAAAATGTAGAATTGCCAGCCATTGGCAACTATCATAAGTAATATTTTTCTTTTCTTGTGTTGAAACCAAATTCAACCATCTAATAACTCCTTATAACTCAATTCTAAAGCTTTTGCAAGTATTGGATATCGTGATAGCTCCCATTTGCTGATTATCTTGTCTGATACACATAATTTTTCTCCAAATTCTTTTTGTGTCAAACCTTTCTCTTTTCATAACTCCATCATGAAGGATCCGCATTTTTCATTATCTATATTGCTCATATCTTTCACTCCTTGAGCCTATACTACTATTAAAATTCTGATTATTCAATCAACCATCGGTAGAGTTTATATTTATGACAAAATTACTTATATATAAAACTAATCAGGATATTTAGCTTTTATTTTCTGATTAATTTCCAATTTTCAAAAATATGATCTTTTTTTGTTACAGTGTTTCTAACAATTCCAATAATTTATCAGCATGCATAACTGCTTTTTCTTTCATTTCAGCCATTTTTTCAATATCATTTCTATTTTGATAAGATACTCCGCCTGTATAGACATATCCAAAGTAATCCAATCCACACAAATTACACATTGCCTTTATCGGCGGGAGGAAATCTTCAATAGGATATTTCTGTGCCCCTTCATAACTATACATAAATTCTGGAGCACCAGTCGTAAAAGAAGCAATCAATTTCTTTCCTTTCAATTTATCACCGGTTGAACCGTGGGAAAAGCCATGCTGAAATGTTTCTTCAAGCCAGCGACTTAGTAATGAAGGCATAGCATACCAGAAAATAGGAAATTGCAAAACAATTATATCTGCATTTAAAAGTTTTTCTTGCTCTGCTTCAACATCAATTTGAAAATCTGAATAAAGTTTGTCTAAATAGACAAATTCAGCCTGTGGTAATTTATTTTCAAGCCTTTCTAATATTGCCTTATTTGCAACAGAATTATTTAAGTCTGTGTGTCCAGATACTACTAATATATTTTGCATAAGTCATTACTCCTTTTATTTCATTTTTTAACCCAGTCAGATAATTCATCTGCACTAACATTTTCGTCAAATCTTTGCCCTTTCATCAAACGAGCACCCTTGCATGAATTTTCTAAATAATCGTTTGTTTTTCCCATTCCGCTCATTCCAGATGTCGCAAATGGAATAATTGTTTTATCCCTTAAATCGTATTGTTCAAGAAAAGTATTGATGATTGTAGGAGCAATATACCACCAGATAGGAAATCCTAAATAGATTATGTCATATTCTCCCATATCACTTATTTTTTCTTTAACGGCTGGTCTGAACGATTTATCGTTCATTTCTACTGATGAACGGCTTTTAGGATTTGTCCAATTCAAATCAGCACTTGTGTAAGGTTGTTCTGGTACGATTTCAAACAAATTCCCCTGCACAACTTCATTTAATCTTTCTGCTACTTTTTTGGTTACACCACTTGCACTAAAATACGCTACTAAAGATTTACTCATTTTTACACTACTCCTTTTCATATTCTATTTGTGTTAATATAAAATTATCTGTTCTGAAAAAGTCTGGTGCTGTTGCACTTACCTTTTGATGAGCAACACTTTGAATAACTTTGTCAAAATCTTGTTTACTTTCTACATCAATCGTCATAGTAACAACATCACTTAGACCAATCCACCCTTTACTTTTTTCTACGATAATTTCTTTGATTTCCGGAAGTTCATTTTTCATCTCTCCTTTTTATTTCTGCCCGACATGAAACATTTTGAAAAATTTATCAATATCCTCTGCATTTTCGTGGTTCATAAATACATTTTCACCCAAGTCCAATTCTTCAATTTTTTTCATTTCTTCATCTGATAGTGAAAAATCAAATATATTAAAGTTTTCTTCCATTCTATTTTTATGAGTCGACTTAGGAATAGCGATTATTCCATTCTGAATTAGAAAACGTAATGCTACTTGCCCGATTGTTTTATTATGCTGTTTTGCAATTTGCATTAAAACTTCATTCTCAAAAATACCTTGACTGCCTCTGGCAAATGGTGCCCATGCTTCCAATTTTGTTCCATATCTCTCTAAAAACTTTTTATCATTTTTATGCTGTTGGAAAACATGAGTTTCTAATTGATTTACCATAGGCTTAATTTCACTGAAAGTTGCTAAATCCATAAATCTGTCGAGGTAAAAATTAGACACTCCTATTGCCCTTACTTTTCCTAATTTATATGCTTCCTCTAAGGCTTTCCATGTTCCGTAATAGTCATTGAACGCCTGATGAATAAGAACTAAATCAATGTATTCTATCTGTAATTTTTTCAAAGACTCATGAAGCGAAGCCTTTGCCTTTTCATATCCAGCATTTTCAATCCAAATCTTTGTTGTAATAAATAATTCTTCTCTAGGTACACCACATTTTATGATTGCATTACCAACACCTTCTTCATTGTAATATGCTTGTGCTGTATCAATCAGTCTATATCCAGTTTTAATTGCTTCCAAAACGCAACGCTCTGTTTCCTCATTGCTCATTGTGAATGTTCCATATCCAAGTGCAGGCATTTTTACGCCATTGCTTAAAGTGATAAACTCCATTTTTTTCAACTCCTTTTCATTTACGCATTCTGTAATTCATGCCGTAAAAAATCTATTTCCTGTAATTGATTTTCTTTTACATGAATTTCTTCAAGAATTTTTCTACGTTTTTCGCTTACTATCTGTATTCGTTTTTCTTTTGTTGAAGTGCCTAAATGTGAAAGTCTAATATATAATTCAATTTTTGCATTTGTGAACCCCAAATCATTAAGGATTGTATTGTATTTTTCACCCCTCATGTAAAGGTTCAATTTTCCACCCCTTTCAAAGAAAATAGGTGCACCAAGATAGCGGGTTATCTTGTTACACCTATATTTTAAAGTTCATTCATTGATATGTCTAATGCTTATGTTGGATTAACAGAAATACAAATATTGAATTTCTATTTTAATTATGTTTATAGCGGTCTTTTATAAAACTGATAAAGGTATTTGTTGCCTTAGAATATGATTGACGGTCTTTCCATGCAAGTACAGAAGTTAATTCAAGTTTAGGTTCAAAAGGAATAAACTTCATGTCATCATAATAATTATCTAACTTCACACAGATAACTGCTCCTTTTTTCTCTTTGGCAACAATTACAGCATTATACAATAGATTATAATTTGCACATGATTCCATTTCTTTCGCAAAATCCCCTGACCAACTTGCCAACTCATGATGAACTGGCGTATCAAGGTGTATTGTTATAACCTTTGTGCCTACTAATTCACCAGGGTAGATTACCTGTTTCTTAGAAAGGGGATTATCTTTATGAATGAGAACGCCCCATTGTTCTTTTGTCCTCATACGGATAAAATCATACTTTACGACATTCACTGGTTCTAATAACAAGCCCAAGTCTAAAGTACCTTGTTCCATACGTTCCTTAATATTTTCGTTGTTTCCGCTATATAACTCAAATTGTACGAAAGGGTATATGTTTTGAAAATCAGTGATAAGTTTTGCGATTTCTTGTGCACTTCTCATTTCTCCACAGCCAATTGCAATGTTTCCTGATAATACATCAGTATCTTGTTTTAATTCCGCCTGTGCCTTATCTGCCAAATTCACGATTTCCTGTGCTCTACGGCGAAATAATAAGCCGTCATTTGTTAAGTATATACTATGATTACTCCTTTGAAACAATTTGACACCCAATTCTTCCTCTAGCTGCATAAGCTGCCTTGAAAGCGTAGGCTGTGTGATATGAAGAAGTTGTGAAGCTCTTGTTATATTTTCTTCTCTTGCAACCATTAAAAAATAATTTAAAACTCTAATATCCATTTCCCCACCTGCTTTTTGTTTCATTATAGAATAATAGAAATACATTTACAACATTTCTCTTATACCTATATTCATTTGCAAGCAGGTAAATACAGGTTATTCCTTAATATCCTTTTGTTTAGGAAACTCCACATTCCCATTTTGAAATTATTTTATCACTAATCCTCAATTAATCAGTCAGTTGTTTTGAGATGATTTTTCTCTGTCATCATAAATATACTATTTCTCCAATATTTTCATTTTATACCACATGATTATAATTTTAACTCATTCTATAAAATAATAAACACTTCATAGCATACTAATAAAATAAAAAGTTAGCAGTTTGTCATGATCTTAATTATTTCTTTATCTGTTTCTTTCATTCCTTCTTTACCAAGACGAGCAACATTACGAATCGTATTCTCTACACCTTTAACAACGATTCCATCACCGTCTTTGAATTCTTGACCATCTAAATACATCTTATATCCAAGAATACCAGCATCCACACTAGCTGCAATTTTTGCCGCACAAGAAGATTTTGCACCATCACAAATAATTCCTGAAGTTATTGCTAGTGAATTTACAATTGTGTGAGCAATGCATTCATAATCAGCACCATATAAATAAGCAATTCCACATCCAGCTGCACATCCGGCACTAACAGCCCCACAATAAGCAGATAAACGACCAATTCCATTTTTTTGATGAATCGCAATCAAATTTCCTAGTACTAAAGCACGGTATAACTTCTCATCATTAACATTTAGCTCTTTTGCATATTCAATGATTGGTAAAGAAACGGTCATTCCTTGATTGCCGCTTCCAGAGTTAATAACAACTGGCAATTCACACCCTGACATTCGTGCATCACTTCCTGCAGCGGCAAATGCCTTTGCACGAGTAATAATATCCTGTCCTGAATTTAATAAAACACTACCAATATTGGCGCCATAATTATTAGTTAATCCTTCTTTTGCAATGGCACTATTATAAGCAATTTGTCTTGAAATAATCTCTTTGACATCATTTAGATCAACAATATTGGCAAATTCCAAAATATCCTTAACGTTTAGGCTACAACGATCAATTACCATTTCATTATTACAAATTTTATTTTCTTTAGAGAATAAAACTCTATGATTTTTTTCAATTGATATAATATTAGTGTGTTGATCAACAATTCTGACCATGGCATAATTATCATCATCAAATAAAGTAATTTTAATATCTAAGATATGCTCCGTTTCTAATGGTCTTACTATAATACAATTATGCTCTAAATAATCTTTTATTTCCTTGATTTGATCTTTTTTTACATCAGCAATTACTTCCAATACCTTGTTCGCATTGCCAGCAATTATCCCTGCTGCTACTGCTGCTTCAATCCCTTTTAATCCGTTTGTATTAGGTACAATTACACTCTTAACATTTTTTATAATATTACCACTTATTTCAACTAGACAGCGTGTTGGAGTAGTTCCTAAAATATCACGGGCCTTACTAGCACAATAAGAAAGAGCAATTGGCTCTGTACACCCCATCGCCGGTACTAATTCCTCTTTTAAGATTTGTACATATGTCTGATATTTTATTTCATCAAGTGCCATTTTTATGCCTCCTTCTATTGTAATTATAATCTTATCGTCTTTTTTTACTTTTTACAATAAACGTTTATAAAAATTACTCGATTTTATAGTTGTATACATGTATTTATACATGTTACAATGTAGAAAATAATTAAAAGGAGATTAATAATTACAATGAACTTAATTATACCTGAAAACTACGATCCAGTTTTGGATCTTCGTCAAACCCAGGAAGCAATTAAATATATTCGTGATACTTTCCAAAAAGAGATTGGACGCGCTCTACATTTATCAAGAATATCTGCTCCGCTATTCGTTCAAAAAAGTAGTGGTTTAAATGATAACTTAAATGGTTTCGAATCACCTGTCTCATTTACTATTAATGAAATACCTGGAGAACAAATTGAAGTAGTTCATTCACTAGCTAAATGGAAAAGAATGGCACTTAAAAAATACGGTTTTAAAATGCATGAAGGTTTATATACAAATATGAACGCCATTAGAAAAGATGAAGAAGTTGATAATTTACATTCTTATTACGTAGATCAATGGGATTGGGAAAAAGTGATCGCTAAAGAAGAACGTACTGAAGAAACTTTAAAACGTCATGTTAAAAAGATTTTTAAAGTAATCAAACATATGGAACATGAGGTATGGTATAAATATCCACATGCTGTAAACCGCCTTCCTGATAAAATTCATTTCTTTACATCTCAAGAATTAGAAGATCGTTACCCCGATTTAACTCCTAACGAAAGAGAAACAGCGATTTGTAAAGAATTAGGATGTGTTTTTGTAATGGGCGTAGGCTGTAAATTAAAAAGTGGAATTAAACATGATGGTCGGGCTCCTGACTATGATGATTGGAATTTAAATGGGGATATTTTATTCTGGTTTGAACCATTACAATGTGCATTAGAAATTTCTTCAATGGGAATTAGAGTCGATGAAGATACACTTGTAAAACAATTAGAAGCTGAAAATTGTTTAGATCGTCTTAAACTCCCTTATCATAGTCAAATCGTTAACAAAGAATTACCATACACAATTGGTGGTGGAATCGGGCAATCAAGACTATGTATGTTATTATTGAAAAAAGTTCATGTTGGAGAGGTTCAGGCAAGTATTTGGCCACAAGAAATGATTGATGAATGTACTAAACACAATATTAATTTACTATAAAAAACATTGGAAGATACTCCAATGTTTTTTAATTATGACGATAATAGTCACATAGGTATTCTTTTGCAGCAGCTTTACCAATTGATTTATCTACATCATTTCCAGTTAAATATATAATTGCATCATGCCATTCTTTCATACTATAATCATCAACATTTAAAGACAGAATTGCAGAATACAATACATCTTTACCAACATACCTTAAATCAGAAATAATCATACAATTTGTAATATTTCTTAATTGACCTAATAACTCTTCTTTTTCCACTTCTGTACCCCTCAATATCTTATTAAATATATATTATTTACCACATAACACGTATTATGTGGTAAACTACTATAAAAAATAAACACTGCAAAAACAACCTTAAAAAATTAAAAATTTGAGGTTCTTTTAAGTGTGAATAAATTTTGAAAAATATTAAAAAATATATATTTTAGAAAAAAAGAAAATAATTTTCCGAGATTCCCATAAAAATGCTGTTAATAATATTTCAAATTCCTTGTTAAAATTAACTTAATGATGTAAAATGATATTCAGAAGAATAGTTCTTGTTAATCAAATACCACATAATACGTGTTATGTGGTATTTGATTTTTATTTTAATTATTTTTTCGGTTAGAAAATACTAGATCCATCTGATCAAAATATCTTTTAAATTCACGACCACTTGACATTGTATAAATACGAGTAGTGTCCATACTTGAATGTCCTAATAAATCTGCTAAACGTGCAATATCTTTTTTTAAATTATAGTAAGTAACCGCAAAAAGATGACGTAAATTATGAGGATAAACTTTACTGCGCTCAACCTTAGCATCATCACACAAATCTTTCATCGCTTTCCAAATATTACTGCGATCTAACGGTCTTCCGCTTCTGGTTACAAATATTGCCCCATTTTCAATTTTATTTTTATGACAATATTTTAATAAGATTCTTTTTAGATCATCACTAAAAAAAATTTCTCTTACTTTTCCTTTATTATATATTTGCGCATACCCATCCTTAAGTGCTTGGACTGTAATGTATCGATGTTCGCTAACACGTATTCCAGTTGAGCAAATTGCTTGCAGTAAAACATATAGACGCTCGTTTTTTTGCTTTCGAGCAGCATTAACTAATCGTTTATATTCATCTTTTGATAGTTCTTTGCTTTCTTCTAAAAAAACTCTTTTTTGAATTTTTAGTTCTTTGATTTTACATTCTAGCCAACCATTATATTCAAAAAACTGATTTAATGCTGCAAGCATACTATTTATGCTAGTAGGCTTATATGATTTCATTAATTCTTCTTTATATAATTTAACTAATTCCTTAGTAACTTCCTTTTTATCCGCATATTGATAAAATTTTTCAATATCCCGTATATATTTAGTTATTGTTGCTAAACTTTTTTCTTCATCAATTAGATGATTTTTGTAATTAACGATTAATTTTTGATTTATTTCTCTTTTATTCATCTATAATAATCTCCTTAATCTCAATAATCTAATATAAAATAATAACATATACATCTCATATTATTAAATAAATCATATATATTATTGGATTTTTTACGAAAAATAAACAAACAAAAAGAAGAAGTAATTTATCTTTACATCTTCTTTATTCAAACATCTTTTTTTTACTTATATACCAGTCAACTACCTCTAATACACCATGTTCCTCATTAGAGGAAATTGTGTAATCCGCAATTTTCTTAATTGCTTCTTTTGCATTTGCCATGGCAAAACCATATGTAGCCTGCTCAAGCATCTCTAAATCATTACCACTATCCCCAAATGCCATTGTTTCGGCATCACTAATTTTCCAACGTTCCATTAACAGGTTAATTCCATGTGCTTTATTAATCCCAGGGATAATCAAATCAATTCCAAAATGTCCACAATCAACTGGTGTCATAATATGTCCAATCTTCTCTTTCAATTCTGTTAAAATCGTTTCAAAATTATCTTTTGAACAATGCAGATATATCTTAAAAATAGTATCATCAAAATCATCAAAGTTATCTACTTTAGCAAGACGATGATAGTAAAAGTTCATTGTATTATAAAAATCTTCATCTATGTATTTACTAATATAAGCACTTTTTCGACCACAGACAATTTTTTCTACTTCAGGATATTGATTAACTACCTTTAAAACTGTCTGAATATCCTCTTTTGCAAGTTTTGCAACAAAAACATCTTTTCCTTGATCAACGATATAAGCTCCGTTTTCAGCAATGAAAGCTAACTCGTTATGAATATCTGGAAAAAAAGATCTTAGTTGATAATATTGATTCCCACTAGCAACTACAAAATGAATTCCCTTTTCCTTCATAAATTCGTATTGCCTCGTAAATCGTTCTTGATCATATTCATTATTATTTGTTAAAAAAGTTCCATCCATATCTACTGCTATTAATTTTACATTCATATTTACATCCTTTCCATCTTTCGTTATAACGTGACGTATCTTTATATAACTTAGTATATATTGTTTATAAAAAGATTGTAGATTATTTCATAAAATGAAAAAATGACTGGAAACCAGTCATTTTCTACTATTTATTTAATTCGATTTTAGCAAGTTCTTTAGCTAAACCAATATAAGAAGCCGGTGTCATATCAACTAAAGTTTGACGATCTTGATCTGATAAGATATCCAGACTTTCAGCAAATTTTAGAATATCCTCTTTAGAAATACTTTTACCTCTTGTTAAAGCTTTTAAAGTATCATAAGCATCAGGTACTCCATACTTTCTTAACATTGTTTGAATTGGTTCTGCTAATACTTCCCATTTTTCATTTAAGTCACTAGCTAGTTTGTCTTTATTAACTACACACTTAGCCAACCCATTCATCGTTTCATTGATGGCTTGTAAAGAATAACCAAATGCTAAACCTAAATTTCTTTGGCTTGAAGAGTCTGATAAGTCTCTTTGCATTCTTGACTTAGGAAGTTTATTAGATAAAGCAATACAGATATTATTAGACATATCAATATTAGCTTCACTGTTTTCAAAGCGAATAGGATTTACTTTATGTGGCATAGTACTGCTTCCAACTTCACCTTTAACTGGAATTTGTTTAAAGTATTCCATTGAAATATACAGCCACATATCAACATCAAAATCGACTAATACATTATTGAAATGACGAATACCATCCAAAATATGACAAGTATAATCATGACTTTCAATTTGAGTAGTCAATGGGTTAAATGTTAAACCTAAGTACTCTTCAACAAATTTTTTTGCTAAAACTTGCCAATCTTCATTAGGGAAAGCCGTTAAAATAGCACTATAGTTACCTGTTGCACCATTGAACTTAGCTTTGATTTTAACTGCTTCAACATTTTCAATACTAGACAAAAAACGATAAGCATAAACTTTAAATTCTTTACCAATTGTTGTTGGTGTTGCAGGTTGTCCATGAGTATGCGCCAACATAGCATCATTACTATGTTCTTCAGCCCATTTATCAATGATAGCAGCAAATTCTTTAGCTTTTGGTAACCATACATCTTTTAATCCATATTTTAGCATGCAAGCATATGAAGTATTATTAATATCTTCAGATGTACAACCAATGTGAACAAAGCTTTGTAAATATCCAAATCCTAAAGCATCAACTTTTTCATCAATAAAATACTCCACTGCTTTAACATCATGGCGTGTTGTATTTTCAATTTCTTTAATTCGAGCAAAAGAGTCGTAATTAAACTCACTTGAAATAGTAGTAAGTTTATCCATATCTTGTAAATCAAATTTAGCTAAAACGTCACTTTCAACATTTTCAATTAAGAACTTTAGCCATTGAATCTCAACGAAAACTCTATATTTAACTAATGCATATTCAGAGAAATATTCTCCTAAAGCATCTTTAACACCTGAATAGCGACCATCTAATGGACACAGGGTTAGACATTCAAATTCTTGTTTTTCCATTCTATTTTCCACCTTTAAAATAATCTACACCAGCTTCAAATAATTTTTGGTCCATTTCACCATAAACATTTTTAAAGCGGTTTTCACCTTGACGCTCACTATGTCCCATCTTACCAATAACACGTCCATCTAGAGAAACAATTCCTTCAATCGCATACATTGAACCATTAGGGTTGTATGGTGTTTGCATTGTTACCTTACGATTAGGATCAACATATTGTGAGAACACTTGTCCATTTTCAAACAATTCTTCAATCACTTCCTCAGGAGCTACAAAACGCCCTTCTCCATGACTTACTGGAATTGTATGAATATCATCAACATTGACATATTTTAACCATGGTGATTTAACACTTCCAATACGCGTATCAACCATCTGAGAAACATGGCGACCAATTGTATTGAATGTTAATGTTGGATCATCTTTAGACATTTCTTGAATTTTACCATATGGTAATAATCCTAATTTAACTAATGCTTGGAATCCATTACAAATTCCGATCATTAAACCATCACGATTATCTAATAAATCCGTAATTGCTGCTTTTAAACGTGGATTCTTCAATACTGTGGCAATAAATTTACCAGAACCTTCAGGTTCATCGCCAGCACTAAAACCACCTGGTAACATTACAATATTAGCTTGTTTAATGGCAACTTCTAATTCATCAATTGAATCTTTAAGCATTTGTTCATTCTTATTTCTAATTAAAACTAATTGAACTTTAGCTCCCGCTTTTTCAAAAGCACGTTTTGAATCATATTCGCAGTTAGTTCCTGGGAATACTGGAATAACAACTAGAGGTGTTTCTACTGTTACTTTTGGTTTAAGATCTGATCTTGTTTTACAAGCTGCCACTTTGATTTTACTAGTAGGTGCTTTTTCTCTTGTTGGATATACTTTTTCTAGAGGCGCTTTATTAATTGCATAAGCTTCATCTAATGAAATTGTTTCACCACCATAAGATAATAATTCACTATCATTAGTAGTTCCAACAATACGATAATTATCAAAGATACTTAAATCTTTTTCAGATTTAACCTCAATAATAATATTACCATAATCACGCACTATGTAGCTTTCAAGACTATTTTCATTATTAAAAGCTACTCCAACACCATTACCAAAAGCCATTTTACTAACGGCTTCAATAACACCACCATCTTTAACAGTATAAGCACTATAGATTTTCTTATCTTTCATTAATTCCATAATCGCATCGTATTGTTTTTGAAGATGATTAAAATCAAATATATGATATTGATCTTTATTAATAATAATTTCAGCTAAAACATGACCAGTTTCTTTAATTTCAGGTGTCATGATATCATTAACATCTCCACTTGTAATAGCAAAAGAAACTAGAGTTGGTGGTACATGTAAATCTTCAAAAGATCCTGACATACTGTCTTTTCCACCAATTGAAGCTAATTTTAACGCACTTTGAACACGGTATGCCCCTAATAAAGCAGCCGTTGGTTTTCCCCAAGTAATTGGGTTGTCTAGAAGTTTCTCAAAGTATTCTTGGAATGAAAATCTAATTGTATGATAATTTCCACCCATAGCCACAATCTTCGCTACCGATTCAACAATTGCATACATTGCTCCGTGATATGGTGACCATTTTGAAATCAATGGATTATAACCATAAGTCATAACTGAAGCTGTTGTTGTCTCTTTTCCTAACACTGGAATCAATGCTGCCATTCCTTCAGTTTCAGTATGATATTTAATTCCACCAAATGGTGATAATACTGTTCCATTACCAATTGAAGAGTCAAATCTTTCAATTAACCCTTTTTGTGAAGCAACACTTAATTTTGATAAAGTTTCTTTCACAGTTTCAACAAAACTAGTTTGTGACTGTTTATCAAAAGGTGTCTTTTCAAAATCTGGTAAAGTGATCTTAACATCTTGATAACGTTTAGCGCCTGCAGCATCAAGAAAATCACGAGAAATATTAACAATATCTTCACCCATATGTTTCATTACTAATCTGTTTTGATCAGTAACCACTGCAACTTGAACTACTTCTAGGTTTTCTTTAGCACACTCAGCTTTAATGAAATCCGCATCTTTTTCATCAATTACAATAGCCATTCGTTCTTGTGATTCAGAAATAGCTAACTCTGTTCCTGTTAACCCTTCATATTTTTTCAAGACTGCATCTAAATCGATTACTAATCCTGGAGCTAATTCACCAACGGCAACACAAACACCACCAGCTCCAAAGTCATTACAACGAACCACTTTTTCACTAACTTCTTTATTTCTAAATAAACGTTGAATTTTTCTTTCTTCAACCGGGTTTCCTTTTTGAACTTCAGCCCCAGCTGTTTCAATTGATTTAACATCGTGAGATTTAGAAGAACCTGTTGCTCCTCCAATACCATCACGTCCAGTACGACCACCAATCAATAAAACTATATGATCTTTTAAAGGTTCTAGACGTTTTACTTGTTCTTTTGGTGCCGCTGCAACAACTGCTCCTAATTCCATTCTTTTAGCTACATATCCGTCATCATAAATTTCATGAACATAACCTGTAGTTAACCCAATTTGGTTACCATAAGAGGAAAAACCATGGGCAGATTCTTGACACAATTTACGTTGAGGTAACTTACCAGCCATTGTTTCTGCTAATGATTTACGAGGATCTCCAGCCCCTGTAATCCGCATACTTTGATATACATAAGCGCGACCAGATAACGGATCCCGGATTGCTCCACCTAAACAAGTAGCAGCTCCACCAAATGGCTCAATTTCAGTTGGATGGTTATGTGTTTCATTTTTAAACATTAATAACCATTGCTCATCACCATCAGTTGTATGTACCGTAATCTCAACTGAGCAGGCATTAATTTCTTCAGATACTTCCAAATCATCTAAATAACCAGTTTTACGTAACTCTTTCATTGAGATTGTGGCTAAATCCATCAATGTTAAAGGTCGTTTTGTATCAATACCATAAACTAAATGACGACTAGTTTTATAATCCTCAATATCCTTTTCTAAGATCTCTTTAAAAGCTCCATTTTCAATATCTAAATCTGTAATAACTGTTGCAAATGTTGTATGCCGGCAGTGATCAGACCAATAAGTATCTAATACTTTTAATTCAGCTTCAGTAGGATCTCTTTTTTCTTCATTTTTAAAATAATCTTGAGTTACTTTTAAATCTTCATAGTTCATAGCCATACCATTGTCAGTTAAGAACTTTTCAAGACCGGTTTTATCTAATTCATTAAACCCATTAATTGTAGGCACCGGTTTAATTTCTGGAGCAACATCATTTAAATCAGCTGGTTTTTCTAAACTAGCAAGACGCTGATCAACAGGATTAATCAAGAAGCTTTGAATCTTCGTCAAAATTTCATCTTTATCGCCTTTAAAAGTAATGGCAAATACCCGTGCACATTTAACTTTAGCACTACTATTCCCTGTTAAAATAGCAAAGCATTGTTCACATGAATCTGCTCTTTGATCATATTGACCAGGTAAAAATTCGATTGCAAAAACTACTTCTTGATTATTAGTAGGAAATTCTTCTTGATAAACATCGTCGACCATTGGTTCAGCCAAGATAGTGTTGATTCCTTGTTTTAAAATGCCATCACTAACTCCTTGAACATCATAACGGTTGATAATTCTTAAGGTATCAATTTCTAACCCTAATTGTTCAATTAAATTATGTTTAATTTCGTTTGCTTCTGTTGCATACGCTGTTCTTTTTTCAACGTAAATACGCTTTACATCACTCATTTTCATCCCCCTATCTAAGTCCGATATCACTTCGGTAATATTTGCCTTCAAAATCAATCTTTTTTGCTACCGCATAAACTTTTTCACGAACCTCATCTAATGAAACTCCTGTAGCACAAATATTTAAGACCCGACCACCATTAGTAACTAATTTTCCATCTTTGATTGCTGTCCCCGCATGGAAAACAACACAGTCATCACAGTCATCAATATTCTCTATTTCAATTCCTTTTTGATAATTACCTGGATATCCTCCACTTGAAAGAACTAAACAAGCAACGTGTTGATTATTCCATTTAACTTCAACATCTTTTAAAGTTTTTGTAGCACAACCAACCATGATATCATATAGATCACTATCTAAGCGAAGCATAATTGATTGTGTTTCAGGATCACCAAAACGAACATTAAATTCTAATACTTTCGCTTTACCATCTTCAATCATTAAACCAATAAACACAACACCGCGATAGTCCATATTATCATCTTTTAATCCTTGCATAAAAGGATCAAGAATATCTCTTTTAATTACCTCATCCATACCTTCTGGCATAAATGGATTTGGTGAAACAGTTCCCATACCACCAGTATTAGGACCCTTATTCCCATCAAAAATTTGTTTATGATCTTTAGCACTTACCATTGGAACAATTGTTTCTCCATCTGTAAAACAAAGAAGTGAACATTCAAATCCGGTTAAAAATTCTTCTAAAACAACTTTACTTCCTGCTCCATCAAGACTTCCGTCAATCATCATTTCTTTTAAAGTTACAGTAGCATCTTCATGGTTGTCAACAATAACGACTCCTTTTCCTGCTGCTAAACCATCAGCCTTAATAACTAACGGATAATCAAATTCGCTAATTGCTTTAACGGCTTCATCATAACTATTAACTTCTTTATATTTAGCAGTTGGAATACTGTGTCTAATCATAAAGTCTTTTGAAAAAGCTTTACTACCTTCCAATGTAGCTGCATGTTTAGTTGGTCCAAAAGCCATTAACCCGGCTGCCTCTAAATCATTTGCTAGACCATTACAAAGTGGTACCTCTGGTCCTATAACAGTTAAATCAATTTGATGTTCTTTAGCAAAATTAACGATCATTTCATTATCTTCAACCTTACCATCAATACACTCACCAATTTTAGCAATTCCCGGATTCCCTGGAATCGCATAGATTTTATCTACCTTACTGCTTTGATTCAATTTATACGCAATGGCGTGTTCACGACCACCACTACCAATTACAAGTACTTTCATATATTCTAGGCCTTTCTATTAATGTCTAAAATGTCTGTATCCAGTAAATACCATTGGGATACCTTTCTCATTACAGAAATCAATTGAATCTTGATCTCGAACCGATCCCCCTGGTTGGACGATTGCTCCAATTCCAGCTTTATATGCTACCTCAGCACAATCGCTAAATGGGAAAAAGGCATCACTAGCAAGAACTGCACCTTTAAAATCTTTATCTTTATTATTGATAATCGCATTTTCTAAAGCCCAGATTCTTGATGTTTGTCCACCACCAACAGCTAATGTAACACCATCTTTAACGATACAAATAGCATTTGACTTTACAAATTTAACGACCCGCATACCAAATTCCATATCTTTAAGTTGAGCTTCTGTAGGTTTGGCAGTTGTTACACAATTCATTTCTTTAATCATTTCAGTATTGATATCTTGAACTAAAACTTTACCCTCTAAATATTTAATATCATATTTAGCTTCACGCACATATAGATTTTTAAGTTTTAAGATTCGTAAATTTTTCTTTTTCTTCAATACTTCTAAAGCATCATCATCAAAGTCAGGTGCAGCTACGATTTCTAAGAAGATCTTATGCATTTCTTCAGCCGTTTTTTTATCGATTTTATAATTTACTGCTACAATTCCGCCAAAAATACTTTGAGGATCAGCCTCATAAGCTTTCATATAAGAATCATAACCATCTTTGCCAATCGCTACCCCACAAGGAGTTGAATGTTTAATCGCAGCTGTAACAATTTGATCTTTAAATTCACGTACTACGGCAATAGCACCATATAAATCATTAACATTGTTGAAAGAAATTTCTTTACCGTGTAATTGTTCATAATCCAATAAAGTTTCTTGCACAAATGGATCAACATAGCCGTTAGCTCTTTGTTGAGAATTTTCACCATAACGCAAATGTTCTGTTTTCTTTAATGAAATATTTAAGGTATCTGGGAAATCATCCCCTACAACACCTGCAAAATAACGAGAAATCATCGCATCATAAGCGCCAGTAGTTGAAAATGCTTTATATGCAAGATTTAATCTAAAATCAAAATCATCAGTTTTATCTTTGATTGCAGTTAAGACGTTATCATAATCAGCAGGATCGGTAACGATTAAAACATCTTTAAAATTCTTTGCTGCTGAACGAATCATCGATGGTCCCCCAATATCGATATTTTCAATCATATCTTCCATCGGTTTACCAGCTTTTAACGCTTTTTCAAATTCATATAAATTAACACAAACCACATCAATTGGTTGGATGTCCATTTTTTTAACTGTGTCAACGTGTTCTTGAAGATCACGACGGAATAATAATCCACCATGAACTTTTGGATGTAAAGTTTTAACTCGACCATCTAAGATTTCAGGAAATCCGGTTACATCATCAATTGCAATACATGGTACATTTTCTGCTTGTAATTTAGCCATCGTTCCCCCAGTGGAAACAATTTCAAAACCTAAATCTACTAGGCCTTTACAAAAATCAACGATACCATCTTTATTAGTAACACTAACTAATGCTCTTTTCATTTTAAATCACCTTAGCCCTTTCATTTTCAACAATAATCTTACCATCACAAAATAAAGCAACTGCTTTAGGTAAAATGCGATGTTCAATTTCTAATACCCGTGCTTGGATATCTTCAGCATTATCTAAATCATCAATATTGCACGCCTCTTGAAGAATAATCGGTCCTCCGTCAACCTCACTACTAACAAAATGAACTGTTGCACCAGTCACTTTTACCCCTCGCGCTAAAACTTTTTCATGAACATGCATTCCATAATGCCCTGGTCCACAAAATGATGGAATTAATGAAGGATGAATATTAATAATTTTATTAGGATAAGCATCAATCAATACATCCGTAAGGATCGCTAAATATCCCGCTAAAACAACTAGACCAACATTGCGTTCTTTTAACATTTTAACAATTAATTCATCATCTTTACGCACTACAGCAGTTTCAATTCCTGCCTGTCTTGCACGTTCAAGTCCATATGCATTCTTACGATTAGAAATAACGATTGCAATTTCACCATTGATGCTGTTATTTTTAACAGCATCAATGACCGATTGCAAGTCTGTTCCTCCCCCAGAAACAAAGACAGCAATTTTTAGCATAATTGCACTCCTTTGTCACCTGCTTCAATACTTCCAATAATATAACATTCATCACCTGCTGCTTTAATTGCCGCCATACTAGTTTCAATATCAGCTGGATCTAACGCAATGACCATACCTAATCCCATGTTAAATGTGTTATACATCATTTCCTCTGCAATATCACCTTTTTTAGCAATCAGATCAAAAATTGCGGGTACTTTATAGCTATCTTTTTTAATAACTGCTTTTACTCCATCGGGTAACATTCTTGGGATATTTTCATCAAAACCACCACCAGTTATATGAGAGCAGCCTTTTATTCTTACCCCAGCATCTTTAACATTTTTTAATGCTTTTACATAAATTCTAGTTGGTGCAATTAGGGCTTCGCCTAATGTTTTTCCAAGTTCATCATAATATGTATCTAAGGTTTCTTTATTCATCTCAAATACGTTTCGAACTAATGAGAATCCATTACTATGAACTCCACTTGAAGCAATTCCCACTAAAACATCACCTGGTTTAATGTTTTCACCATTAATAATATCTTTTTTATCAACCACCCCGACTGCAAAACCAGCTAGATCATAGTCGTCTTCAGGCATTAATCCAGGATGTTCCGCTGTTTCACCACCAACTAAAGCACAACCAGATTGTTTACAGCCTTCAGCAACCCCACTTACGATCGTCGCAATTTTTTCCGGATAGTTTTTTCCACACGCAATATAATCAAGGAAGAACAATGGTTCTCCACCTGAACAGGCAATATCATTAACACACATTGCAACTGCATCAATACCAATTGTATCATGTTTATCCATTACAAAAGCAAGTTTTACTTTTGTTCCGCATCCATCAGTTCCTGATAAAAGAACAGGTTCATCCATATCTTTGATTGCACTTAAATCAAATGCTCCTGCAAAACCACCAAGACCACCTAAAACCTCCGGACGCATTGTTTCCTTAACGTGTTTTTTCATTAATTCAACTGATTTGTATCCTGCTTCAATATCTACTCCAGCCTTTTTGTAATCCATTTTTTAATCTCCTTTATTATTTTTGCATTCTTGCTAATACTGCTTTATAAGTTTCGATTAAATCACCAATATCTTGTCTAAATACATCTTTATCGTATTTTTGATTAGTTTCAACATCCCATAAACGACAAGAATCTGGAGAAATTTCATCAGCTAACAAGATTTGACCATCAGGTGTTTTCCCAAATTCAATTTTAAAATCAACTAATTTTAAATTTAAGCTTAAGAAAAATTCCTTTAATAATTCATTTATTTTTAATGTTTCTTGTTTAATAAAATTATATTCTTCTCTTGTACATAGTTTTAAGGCAACTGCGTGATCTTCATTAATCAATGGATCACCATAATCATCATTTTTATAACTTAATTCAAAAATTGGTTCGTCTAAAACGATTCCTTCAGGAGCTCCTAATCTTTTACAAAAAGACCCTGTTGTAATATTTCTAATAATTACTTCTAATGGGAAGATATCAACTTTTTTTACTAAAATATCTCGTTCATTTAATTTCTTGATCATATGAGTTTTAATTCCTGCTTCTTCTAACATATCAAAGATAATGCAAGAAATTGTATTGTTTAAAACTCCCTTACCTTCAAACTGATCATGTTTTACACCATTTCCAGCAGTTGCGTCATCTTTATAATGAATCAAATATTCATCTTCTTTATCTGTTTTGTAAACTTGTTTTGCTTTTCCTTCATATAATAATTCTGCCATTTTGATTTCTCCTCTTATCTTTTATTTATATTTTGCAATAACTTCTTCATTAGCACTCATTGCTTGCTTTTCCATATCTTTACGATATGCTAATAACTTTTCTTTAATCTTATCATGTTTGATTGCCATGATTTGTAACGCCAAATATGCAGCGTTCTTGCTCCCGTTAATTGCCACAGTAGCCACAGGAATTCCTGAAGGCATTTGAACGATTGATAGTAACGCATCCATACCATCTAATGTAGCCCCGCTAATTGGTACCCCGATAACTGGCAATACTGTTTGAGAAGCGACAACTCCAGGTAAAGCTGCTGCCATTCCAGCCGCTGTAATAATTACTTCGGTTCCATCAGTTTCTGTTTCTTTAATAAATGTACTTAACCCTAAATGTGCCCGATGAGCTGAAAGACATCTTACATTTACTTCAACACCATAGTCTTTCAAAATTCCAATTGCTGATTCAACCTTACTTAAATCGCTTGTAGAACCCATAATAATTGCTACTTTCATAATTTCTTCCTTTCTTTTTAAACCACTAAAAGTGACAATGAGTCACTTTTAGAATAAGCCTACTATCTTACCATCTTTATCAATGTCCATATTAACCGCTGCCGGACGTTTTGGTAATCCTGGCATTCTCATAATACTTCCAGAGATAGCTACTAAAAATCCTGCTCCAGCAGATGGGATAAGATCATTAATCTTAATCGTAAATCCGCTAGGGCGACCAAGCAGCGTCGGTTGATCAGATAAAGAGTATTGGGTCTTAGCTACACAGATTGGTAAATCAGCTAATCCTTGTGCTTCGTACTTTTTCATCTTTGTTAATACTTTTTTATCAAACGCTACTCCGTCAGCACCATAGATTTCTTTCGCGATAGTTTCAATTTTTTCTTTGATTGATAAATTTAAATCATATAATGGTTGATAATTAGCTTCTTTAGTATCTAAGATTTCTAATAGTTTTTCAGCAAGCTCGATTCCCCCATCAGCACCTTTTTCCCATACTTTAGAAATAGCTACATCAACACCCATTTTATTACATGTATCTTTTAATAATTGCAACTCTGCTTCACTATCAGTTGGAAAAGCATTGATTGCTACCACTGAAGGCAGGTTATATTTCGCAATATTTTCAATATGTTTTTCTAAATTTTTAATTCCTTTTGCTAAAGCTTCAAGATTTTCTGTGCCTAACTCTTTTTTATCAACACCACCATGCATTTTTAGCGCTCTAACAGTTGCAACGATCACAACTGCTTGAGGATCAAGATTAGCTTGACGACATTTTATATCTAAGAATTTTTCTGCTCCTAAATCAGCACCAAATCCTGCTTCTGTAATTGCATAATCACCTAATTTAATAGCTAATTTAGTTGCCATCACTGAGTTACATCCATGAGCAATATTAGCAAACGGTCCCCCATGAACAAAGACCGGCGTATGATCTAATGTTTGTACTAAGTTTGGTTTAATTGCGTCTTTTAATAATAAAGTAACTGCACCAGTTGCTTCAATATCATTTACTGTGACTGGATTTCCAGCATAGTCATAAGCAACGATCATTTTACCTGCTCGTTCTTTTAAATCTTCAAGGCTCGTTGCCAAACATAAAATTGCCATTACTTCACTAGCGACAGTAATATCAAAACCGTCTTCTCGAGGCATTCCATTGACTTTTCCGCCAAGACCACAGATAGTATTACGTAAAGCGCGATCATTTAAATCAACAACTCTTCTCCAAACAATATTACGTACATCGATATTTAGAGGATTTCCCTGATGAATAGAGTTATCAAGCATTGCCGCAATAAGATTATTAGCAGCAGTGATTGCATGGATATCACCAGTAAAATGTAAATTAATATCTTCCATTGGAACTACTTGTGCATATCCTCCACCGGCAGCTCCACCTTTGATCCCAAAACATGGCCCTAAAGATGGTTCTCTCATTGCCACAACTGATTTTTTTCCTAACTTATTTAAGGCTTGAGACAATCCGATCATCGTTGTCGTCTTACCTTCCCCAGCTGGAGTAGGATTAATTGCAGTAACCAAGATCAATTTTCCATCAGGATTGTTTTCCAGCCGATTAATCGCCTCAAGTGCAATCTTGGCTTTATACTTACCATATAATTCTAAATCATCATCTTCTAAACCAACCTTTTTAGCAATCTCACTAATTGGTTTCATCTTTGCACTTTGTGCAATTTCAACATCAGTTAACATAACGCCACCCTTTCAAATATAATTTTTAAATAAACATTCTAAGGTCACCAATAATCAAAACAAAAATACACCTAATTTATATCATATTTCGGCTTTTTTCTCAACCAGTACAGTTGTTTTAAAACCACTCTTTTCGCCCTCAAAACAAGCAATTTGACCAAAGAATTAAAAAAGAGCCTACACTCGTCCAGACTCTTGCCCAGACGGTCGGCTCTTACATGATTATACTCCCTGTGGTTAATTCCACTTCCGTCAGTCGTATAACTATTTGCATAATATCATTTATTGATTCAAGATTCAAGCATTTACAAAAAAATTGTCGCATTTTAAACTCAACAAAAATAATTGATAATAAAAATAATTACTAACGGAATTATCATTATAAACAACTCTTTGATTAAAATAGCATCATCACGGCTTTCTAACTTATCTTTGATGGTCTGTTCTGTATCAATTTGACGAGTTGGATAACCAACAAAACCACCACAACAAAAAGCTAAAACACCAATAAAAATAAATAAACAGATAATATTTAAAGTACCTTTACTGATACTATTAGCAAAACGGCTTCCCAATAACCCAACCAAGAAAACAATATAACCACTATAAAGAAAATATACTAATTTGCGCTTCATAATTATCACCCTCTATGTTAATTATAAAGATAATATAATGAGATTACAAATATTATATATATTATTTTATAATAAAAGATGGTTTTATCCCATCTTCTAGTAACTATATTTTTGTATTTTAGTTAGTACTCTCTCTTTTTCATTACCTTCTAAAATTATTGGCTGATAATTATTTCGCCCTTTAACCGAGGTAACTGAACAAGGAATAATTTCGTGACTATCTCCAGTATAAACACCGTCAGTGAAATTCATTGTAATTGAGTAAATCATTGAATCTGTATCACTAGGATTGCGATTTCCACCAAAACAAAAGTTTCCTAATGAATAAACGATTTGTTTTCCATTATATTCTTCTGTTCCTTGAACAACATGCGGATGTGAACCCATAACTAAATCCGCACCACTATCTATTGAAAATTTTGCTAACTCACGCTGATCACTATTCGCATAGTATTCCCGCTCAATTCCCCAGTGATAAAAAACGACTACGGCATTAGCTCCCTGGTTATTTTTCAAGTCATTGATTGCTGCTTTAATTGTTGCACGCCCTTTTTCGTTATTCATTGATAAAGACATTGAACGATACCCCAAAAAGCCAATTTTAATTCCTTTAATTTCCTTGACACATGACGTTTCATAGCCAAAATAGCCAATTCCCTTTTCATCAAGTACTTGCTTAGTATCCGTCATCCCTTGTTCATAATAATCTTCTGAATGATTATTGGCAATAGAAACCAGCTCAACACTACCGCTAGTTAAAATATTAACATATTCTTTTGGTCCGCTAAAAGGAAACTGTTTTTCTACATGTGAAGTCGCACTTGTCAATGGGCCTTCAAGATTAACAATTGTAAGGTCATCATTTTCGAAAACATTTTTGACATTCTTAAAAAAATATGTAGCATCATTTCCCTGTTTGGCATACTCTTGATTAAACGATCCATCATAAGCTTGTCCTGCATAATTTCCCAATGTACAATCCCCTGCAAAATTTAATTTAATACTAGTATTGACAGGCTCTTTTTCTTCTGTTTTTTCTTCTTTCTTGACTGTTTCTTCTTTTTTATTCTTTTGATTCGATGATGAGCAGCCAACCACTAAAAATAACATCATCAAACAAATTAATATTTTCTTCATCTTTGCTGCACTCCTTTGTCCATTAGTATATCATATAATTAGATTCTTTTACATTAGATAAAACTTTGTTATAATACATCTTGGGAAGTGAAAACAATGATAAAAGAAATAAACAATAAAATGGATTATGATCACCTTTTAACTGAAAGTGATCCTAATATTAATTTAGTTAGAGATTACCTAGAAAATGGTGCTCTGTATGGCTTTTATTTAAAAGACGAACCAGTTTCATTCATTGCAGTAGAAATAATTGATGGCGAAGTTGAAATCAAAAATCTCCTTACATTAAGTGAACATCGTGGTCACGGCTATGCCAAAGCATTAATCAAATTTATTGAAGAAACGTACAATTCATATGATACTTTTCTAGTTGGTACTGCAAATTCCAGTCTTGAAAATATCACTTTTTATACACGTTTAGGATATGTTTATAGTCATCGGATTGAAAATTTCTTTATTGACTATTATCCTAATAAGATAATTGAAAACGGAATGCAGGCAACCGATTTAATGTATTTTAAAAAAAGTCGACAAGGCTTAAATTAAGAGCAAAGACATATTTGATATAATTATCTTTAAATAGCCAAGGCAAATAACCAAAATCTATTTAAGAGGGAATCATATCATCTAAACACTTTGCTTTTTTATTTATTATGATGTTTTTAAATCAGTATCTATGTTAGAATATTAATATAAGGCTGGTGAGAAAGATGATTGAACTTCCTGAAGCATATGCAATTGCTGATGACTTGGAAAAAGAAATACTTGGTAAGACTATAATTGATCTCGGGGGTAACTACACTGATCATAAATTTACTTTTTATGAAGGAAATCCTAATTCATACAAGGAATTATTAGTTGGTAAAAAAGTAACAGGTATTATTAAGCGAAATTACTATGTTGAAATAGTAATTGAGAATTACCGTTTAACCTTTCGTGACGGCGCTAATATTCGCTACTACCAAAAACCAACTAAATTAAAAAAAAGCAAATTACTAATTACTTTTGCTGATCAAAGTTTCATCAATGTAACAACATCAATGTATTGTTTTATTGGACTTTTTGATCAAATAACAGGATCAAATAATGAATATTATCAAACAGAATTAACCAGTATTGGTCCTTTAGATCAAGAATTTACTCTTAATTACTTTAAAACATTAATTACTGATGAAACTGAAAAACTCAGTATTAAAGCCTTTTTAGCAACTAAGCAAAGAATTTTAGGGATTGGTAATGGTGTTGCTCAAGATATTATGTTTAATGCCAAACTCTTTCCCAAACGAAGGATTAAGACATTAAATGAACAAGATATAAAAAATTTATACGATGCGCTTATTAGAACTCTAACAAAGATGGTCGAAAACCACGGTCGAGACAGTGAAAAAGATATATACGGAAATCCTGGTGGCTACAAAACTATCTTATGCGCTAAATCTTATAAAAGTGGTTGCCCAATCTGTCACTGTGAAATAAAAAAAGAACAATATCTAGGTGGTAGTATCTATTATTGTCCTAATTGTCAAAAATAAAAAAGTAAGATAGAAATTAATCTAAGGGCTATCAGGTAGATACACAAAATAAATAAAATTTTTAACCCGGCTAACTTAGTGATATGCTCCCACCTCCATAGATACCCATTTGGTTATTTCGTGTGTCTACTTTAGTGGAATCATCATATCATGTTTTCATCTACTTTTTTATCTTTCTGTTTAAATCAAAATAAAAACCTGTTTATTTTCAATCAGTTATAGCATTCACCTAATCATTTGAACTTAAATCTTTTATCTTCCATAAAGGATTTTCGTGAAGGATTTCCTTCAACTCGAAAAATCCTTTTATTTTTCACATCATATATGACCGACCAAACTGTATCCTTTCCTGTTTTTCGATCGTACTGACAAATATAACCATACCTACCTGATAATAAAGCAGCCGCATCATTAAAATCGTTGATTTTATCAGTTAAAATCGCTTCTTTGATAGTTTGATAGCGCTTTTGAGCTTGCCAATTATCAATAAGATGATTATTATATTCCCGCATTGCTTCACTGAAGAACCAGTTAGTTGCAAAAGCATTCTGATTATTTCTATTGATTTTAATTTGTTTACTATTGCACTCAATCAATGCAATATCACCACCAGTATCAACCAGTGTAAAAGTTTGACTTGAAGCAATCGGTAATGTATTCAACAATTGAATTACTTCATCAACTGTTTTACACTTCTCCAAAAATAGCCGCAGCATCATTCCGGCATTTAGCCCCAGTTGTTTTACAGTCGGATAAACAGCAGTTAATCCAATTGCTAAACCATACTCGTTGATACCATCTTCCATCTCAACGCACGCTGTAGTGTTACCATTAAACGCATATGAATCATTAGTAAATTGATATATACAATTAGTATACAGTTTTTCAATTTTTGTTAAAAAATCACTATTTCGTCCAAATAAGATTTCATTTTCATTTCTAAAAGCAAAACAAGAACAATGTACTTCTGGAACAATGCAGTACATACTCAACAAAACAGCACAAATACTTTTAAATGAACATTTTTGTCCATCAGCAATTCCCCTTATTTCTTCAATAATTTCTGGGAAAAATTTTTGATAAATCGGTAAACATTGTAAAGCAAAATCATAGTGCTCTAAAGTAATTTCAAAGGGTACATTAGTTAAAAACAGTTGCTTATGTTTTAATAAATTTCTCCCCCACTTAAATCCAATCTGATAATGTTCTCCTTTAAATCTTGAATGATACATAATTTTTCGCTCCTTTTTATAAGAGCCACCGGTAACTCATAATCCAAGCATAAATCAATAAAATTTTATTGTCAATGAATTAAATTTATTAAATCAATTACCCGTTTTACTTATTAAAAATCATGAAATTATCTATTTAAAGGCAAATATAATCACTCCTATGATAAAAAGAGATAGCGGAGCAATTAAAAACTAAAATCAAAATAATTAACGTACGTTTAGGAAAACTACTATTTATTAAAGACTTTAATATAAATAATTTATTTCCTCTTCTCCCCCTTTTCAGTATTATTTATATAAGTATGAAGCTTATCAATCTGTTGAGAAATTTCGCTACCTCAAGGGTTATCCAAGCCATATTTTTTTGCTATTTAGACATATTATTATCAAAATATTTTTCAAGCTCAGACAAATTTTGATATTGGGTAAAAATACCGTTCAAATTGAGCGGATCTTCGATTATGATATCCTTATCTTTTAAAATAGCAAAGATTTCATGAATATTATCTAGAGAAATACTCTCAAATAAATGACAACTATATTCAGCATATATATCCAAATCTATATAAATACCGTGATAATAATCCAATATGTGACCACATTGCAAATAGCAAATACCCATGATCGCCAGCTAACGCCGGAATATAAGTTCTGGAACATATCGAAAAAACCACTCTCTTGATATCCTGATAATTATATTTGGCAATCCTTTCTTATGTTCTCCCTAATCATTATTTCTTCATTTGAGAAAAGAACGTGTACTTTATTTTCAATGTCTACTGGAATTTTTAAATAACCTAAAAAGCTTTCTTGCGTGATAAGTTTTTTTCAATTAAATCAATGATTCTCTGCTTTTTACCTATCTCTTTTAATAAATATTCTTTTTTCTGATTCAAACATGTATTTAAAGAAATTTCATTGTTAAATATACGTCTGATGTCTTCAATTGAAAGATCAAAAGAGCGCAACATAATAATATTTTTTATTATTCGAATATCTTCATAACTATAATTACGATAACCATTATCATCACGTGATGGCGAAATTAATTCCTCCTTTTCATAATAACGTAAGGTATCCTTTGTAGTCCCCAATAATTTTTCAAGTTCATTTGTTTTCATAACAACCTCTCCCTGTTATAAAATATAAAAATCTTAAAAAACCAAGAAAACGTAAGAAGCCTTCTTGCATCTTACGTTCAATTACTTGTTTAAAAACTTTTTAATTCCTTCAAATACTTCATCACTTATAATATGTTCAATCTTACAAGCATCATCCTCAGCTACTTCTTTAGAAACCTTTGCAGTATGCATTAAAAATTCTGTAAGACATTCATGTTTTTCATAAACAGCAGTAGCCTTTTCCGTTCCTTTTTCAGTTAGTTCAATATATCCTTTACTATCAACAATAATATATCCGTCATTCTTTAGAATGCCTACACCACGACTAACACTTGGTTTACTAAATCCCAACTCTCGAGCAATATCAATTGAACGGACATTACCGTTTTGTTTTTTTAATAATAAAATTGTTTCCAAATACATTTCACCAGATTCGTGCATCATCTACTCTTCCTCCAATCGTTTTATATAATTATACCAATAAAATAAAAAAAAGAAAACCGGAATGCTTCCGGTTTTGAAAGTTACGAACTTAATGTAAAGAATGATAATTATAATGGCTAAATTATTTATCACTTACTTGGATGTGGATTTAAAGTTCGTTACATTTGAAAATATTATTTATAACTTGAAGGATATTTTATAAATTACATTTTCTATCACTTTCTAATATGCCATGATTTCAAGGACAAAATACCATGGACGAATGTTTAGAGAATGAACTGATATAAAGGAAATTCACTACTATGTTTAAGGAATTTGGAAAATAGTTAAATCTATTATTGTTTTCGACGGGATAATTTAGTAAGAAGTATCCGTCTATGTCTTCGAGAAAAAGGTGAATAGCTTATCACGGATACCTTTCTTACTATTTTTTACTTTTAAAGAGTGCTAATAATTATATTAGGAAATTTTATCGTTGTAGGTATGATATATCAGCAACCTCTATCAGCAAATATTTAACTATTGATTATTAATTATTTTTTTAATTTCCTCTATATCTTCATCAGTTCCATCATTCTCAACTTTGTAAAGACAAGGAACATTGTATTGTTCAGCAATAACGTCACCAGCTTTACAGAATGCTTCACCGTATCCTTGATCACCACTAACTATAACACCTTTTAAATGGTCACCATTACTATTTAAAAATGATTCAACTTCCATAGGGACATCACCATAACCATCAGTATAAGTGATTAAGAGAAACGGCTCGCTAACAGCCTCATCTCCAGAAGATATTTCTAAGGCGTCGACACTTAAACGATCAACAATACTTTGAACATTACCTGTTCTTGATGCAAATACTACTTTCATACATTTCTCCTTTTCTCTAGTTAGCTTTAACTAACTATCTATATGTTAGCACAGACTAACTGACTATGCAATAGTTTTTATAAAATTTATCCAAATTATTTATTCAATTGGTAAAATCCTGATAATCCAGAATATTTACTTTGTTTACCTAGACGATCTTCAATTCTAATTAATTGATTATATTTAGCAATTCGGTCTGTTCTTGATGCAGAGCCAGTTTTAATTTGTCCCGCATTTGTTGCTACCGCAATATCAGCAATAGTTGTATCTTCTGTTTCTCCTGATCTATGAGAGATAACTGCTGTATAATTTGCTTTTTGGGCCATTTCAATAGCTTCTAAAGTTTCTGTTAAAGTACCAATTTGATTTACTTTAATTAAGATTGAATTAGCTACACCGCGTTTAATTCCTTCTTCAAGACGTTTAGTATTAGTTACAAAGAAATCATCACCGACTAACTGTACTTTGTCCCCTAACTTCTCAGTTAGATAATCCCAACCTTCCCAATCATCTTGATCTAAACCATCTTCAATTGAGATAATTGGATATTTAGAACATAATTCAGCATAAAAATCAACTAATTCTTTTGAAGTAAATGATTTATTATTTTCTCCTGGTAATACATATTTACCATCTTGGTAAAACTCACTGCTTGCAACATCCATTGCCAATTTAATATCTTCACCTGGTTTATAGCCAGCCTTTTCTACTGCCTCTAGAATAGTTTTAATAGCATCTTCATTAGAAGCTAAATTTGGAGCAAAGCCTCCCTCATCACCAACTGCTGTATTTAATCCTTTTCCTTTTAAAACGGCTTTCAAAGCATGGAATACTTCCGCACCCATTCTGATTGCTTCTTTAAATGTTGGAGCGCTAACCGGCATAATCATAAATTCCTGAAAATCTACATTATTATCTGCATGAGCTCCACCATTAATGATATTCATCATTGGTGTAGGTAATACATAAGCATTAGCTCCTCCAATGTAACGATATAATGGTAAATCTAAGCTCGTCGCAGCACATTTAGCAATAGCTAAAGATACACCTAAGATTGCATTTGCACCTAACTTACCTTTATTTGGTGTTCCGTCCAAAGCAATCATCGTTTCATCGATTTCTCTTTGATTTGTTACTTCTTTACCAATTAATTCTTTAGCAATAATCTCATTAACATTTTTTACTGCTTTTTCTGTTCCTAATCCTAAATAACGGTTTTTATCACCATCACGTAATTCAACTGCCTCATGAACACCTGTTGAAGCTCCACTTGGTACTATCGCACTAGCGAATGCTCCACATTCTGTAGTTACTTCTACCTCTATAGTAGGATTACCACGTGAATCCAAGACCTCACGGGCATATACACTTTTAATTTTACTCATTTGTTTTCCTCCTTCATGATTCCTTAACCTGGGTGACTAAGCCAGGTTAGAAAGAATCATTTATTCACACAAAGTTAGTTTTACCTAACTACAATAAGGTTAGCACATACTAACCTTATGTGCAAGCAAAAAGCATTAAAAAAATCACAGAAATTTCTGCGATTACAAATCTTTTGTTAACTCATTATCCCAATCCAGATCATTATAACAAGCCCATAGACCATTAAGTGATAATTGAACCATACTGCTAACAGCTGCATCAGTATAAAAAGCTAAATGTTGTGTCATGACAACATTAGGAAATTGACGTAAATATGCCATATTTTTATTTTTAATTATATCAGTACGCATATCTTGATGATAAATTCCTTCTTCACCTTCAACCACATCAAGTCCTAAGGCCCCAATCTTCTTATTTTCGATTCCCCTGATTAAAGACTCGGTATTGCATAATTGCCCCCGAGCACAGTTAATAATGATTATTCCATCTTTCATTTTACTTATTGTTTGATCGTTAATTAGATGGTGCGTACTTTTAAGATACGGCATATGCAAAGAAATAATGTCACATTCTTGATAAAACTGCTCTAGGTCGACATAAGTTGCATATATTTTAGCGGTTTCATTTTGATGAATATCATAAGCTAATAAACGAGCTCCAAAGCCGGATAAGTTTTTTAAAACTGCTTGACCTATTCGTCCGGTCCCCATAATTCCTATCGTTAAATCTTTCATCTCTCGCCCTTCTAGCCCTTGTAAAGAATAATCATTTACCTGTCCTAACCACAAAGCTTTTTTATAATGACGTAACGATAACAGCATTAGCATAACAGTAAAATCTGCAACTCCTTCCGGTCCATAACTAGAATTACAAACCTTTATTCCTAATTCTTTGGCATATTCGATATCAATATGATCATATCCTATTGTTCTTGTTGCAATAACTCCAATTCCTGCTTTAGCAATAGCATCTAAAATTTCATGATTAATCTTACTCTCCCCTAAAAAAGCAATTCCATCATATCCATTCAATAAAGATAAATTTTTTTGGCATAGATATTCCTTATAATAAGTTATTTCAAAGTTATTTGAATTATTCATAATTTCAAAATCTGTCATCTCGTCACTTCGTACTTCAAATGCAATAATCTTCATTCTCGTCCTCCTCAATATCAATATTATATCATCTCAAAATGAATTCTAAACATTTTGTTGAATTTCATACACTGAAGTTCTATCCTACATTATCTCTTTTAAAAGCAAGATTGTGTTTTCTACCATATCATTAGTTGCCTAATCGCAACACTCTACCAATTTCTTTGAATTAATCAATTCATCACATTCTGTATCAATAATAATGATTCTACCTTTCACCTTTATAAAAATTATCCTTATTAATAGCATGATATGTTTTAGCGCTGACTGGAATATGTAAAGAAATAAAGTCCGCAATTGAACTAACTGAATAAGGATTATTTGAAATACCAATTCCTAATACCTTGGTAGCCTTAATATTAATATGATCATACCCAATTGAATGGATATTAATGAATTTAACACCATTCCTTTTTAATAAGATTAATAATTCATGATTCAAGATTGAATTTTCGACAATGCTAATTGCTTCAAAAATTGCTATTATAAATAATTTTCTTTAGTCAAAGGTTCTTTGAGTAGTTTAATTTCTCCCCCATATTTCAATAAAAATCATCTTAGTGTTATCCCTATATATCTTTACGATGATTAAACATGGGTATTTTCATACTCATAGCCTGTTCAATATGTTTTTATTAGTGTAATAATATTATATTAAAAGGTATTCATAAACTCCTTTTTTTACCGATTATTTTGTCGAATTTATTTTGATAATCGTTGATGTTTCATTGACTTTAACTCGGCTTTATTCTATACTTTACTCAGGTGATTTTAGTTCGCCTTAAATAGCATGACTAGCTATTTATAATCGAAAACACGAAGGGAGTTAGAAAAAATGATTTATTCACACGAAGTAGAACAAATGTGTAGTGTCGCTCAAGGTGCTTCACATGGATGTGCTCCAATTCCTGAAGAAGGAAAATGGGTATATTCTAAAGAAATTAAAGATATCTCTGGTTTAACTCACGGTATCGGTTGGTGTGCTCCTCAACAAGGTGCTTGTAAATTAACATTAAACGTTAAAGAAGGTATCATTGAAGAAGCATTAATTGAAACTATCGGATGTTCAGGGATGACTCACTCTGCAGCGATGGCTTCAGAAGCATTAGTAGGAAAAACTTTATTAGAAGGTTTAAATACTGACTTAGTTTGCGATGCAATCAATACTGCAATGAGAGAATTATTCTTACAAATCGTTTATGGACGTACTCAATCTGCATTCTCTGAAGGTGGTTTACCTGTTGGAGCTGGATTAGAAGACTTAGGAAAAGGTTTAAGAAGTATGACTGGTACTTCTTATTCAACAAAAGCTAAAGGTCCTCGTTATCTTGAATTAACTGAAGGTTATATTAATAGAATCGCTTTAGATGCTAATAATGAAATTATTGGTTATGAATTTGTTAACTTAGGTAGAATGATGGATATGGTTAAAGCTGGAAAAGATGCTAATGAAGCAATGAAAGAAGCTACTGGAACTTATGGTAGATTCGATGATGCTGCTAAGTACATCGATCCAAGAAAGGAATAATAGGAGGGTACGAAAATGGCATTATTTGAAAGTTATGAAAGAAGAATTGATCAAATTAACGCTGCACTAGCTAAATTTGATATCAAATCAATCGAAGAAGCTAAAGCTATCTGCGATGAAAAAGGAATTGATGTTTACGAAATCGTAAAATCAACTCAACCAATCTGTTTTGAAAATGCTTGTTGGGCATACACTGTCGGTGCTGCAATGGCAATCAAAAATGGAGATGTTAAAGCTGTAGACGCTGCAAAAACAATCGGTGTTGGTTTACAATCATTCTGTATTCCAGGATCAGTTGCTGATGACCGTAAAGTAGGTTTAGGACATGGTAACTTAGGTTCTATGTTATTAGATGAAGGTACTGAATGTTTTGCTTTCTTAGCTGGACATGAATCTTTCGCTGCTGCTGAAGGTGCAATCAAAATCGCTGAAAAAGCTAATAAAGTTAGAACTAAACCATTAAGAGTTATCTTAAACGGTTTAGGAAAAGATGCTGCAAAAATCATCTCAAGAATTAACGGATTCACTTACGTGGAAACTCAATTCGATTATTTTACAGGTGAAGTAAAAGTATTATCTACAACAGCTTACTCTGATGGTCCTCGTGCTAAAGTTAACTGCTATGGTGCTGATGACGTTAGAGAAGGTGTTGCTATCATGCATAAAGAAGGTGTAGATGTATCAATTACTGGTAACTCTACTAACCCTACTCGTTTCCAACATCCAGTTGCTGGAACATATAAAAAAGAATGTATTGAACAAGGTAAAAAATATTTCTCAGTTGCTTCTGGAGGAGGAACTGGACGTACTTTACACCCTGATAACATGGCTGCTGGTCCTGCTTCTTACGGTATGACTGACACTATGGGACGTATGCATTCAGATGCTCAATTCGCTGGTTCTTCATCAGTTCCTGCTCACGTAGAAATGATGGGATTAATCGGTATGGGTAACAACCCTATGGTTGGAGCTACAGTTGCTGTTGCCGTAGCTATTGAAGAAGCTTGTAAATAGACAAGATGTTCTTAAAAAAGTGTGATTAATTCACACTTTTTAATTTCTAAATATAAACACTATTTAACACGCTTATACAATCCTTCAACTTTAATAAAAAGAGCGCTATTTTTCATTCTCGTCCACAATTCCACTTATCAAGACGAATAAATATAAAAGAGTCTTTTTTATTATGGTCTTAAAAAAGTTTTATCTCATCATTTTTGAGACTACTATCATTGTTCTAGACTCTATTTTTTAATTTTCATTAATGCTTTTTTCTTGTAACATCAAGATACTTAATAAAAAATACTAACTATACTTTAGATATTCAATAACTCATTTATAAGTCCTAATGTGGTACCCTATTTCAGTTTATAATTTTCAGGTATATTTCTTCTCTATCTATACTCATCAAACAATGCCCATATCACTAGAAAACGTAATTTTTTACATATATTTAAAATTGCTACACTATTTTTATTACTTATTTTTAAATATACAAAATAATAGATATCAATTTAAACAGAAAAATAATATAATAATTTCTATTATTTGATAAAAACATTTAAAACCAATATGATTTTTTATCATATTTCATCTTTTACCTTTATAAAAATAGAATTATCATGTAATCTTATATTATAAAGTAAAGGAGGGTTTAATATGCTAAAAGCAATTATCTTTGACATGGACGGTTTGATGGTTGATACCGAAATCATCTCATTCCAATGCTACAAAGATATTATTGAAAGTTATGGTTTTAACTTTACAAAAAAAGAATACATAGAAGATTATCCTGGAAAATCTGTTATTTCATCAATGAACTTTATCAAAAATAAGTATAATATAGACTTTGATACGGATGAAAAGATAAATCAATTTAAAATATTGGAAGAGCAATACTTACTAAAAAACAGTGTAGAATTAAAAAAAGGACTAATTCAACTATTGAAGTATTTAAATATTCACTATTATAAAACGATTGTTGCAACTTCCAGTGGTAAAGAAAGGGCCGAAAGAATACTTGGTGAACATAATCTTATGAAATATTTCAATGGTATTGTATGCGGTAGTGAAGTAGAACATGGAAAGCCGGCTCCAGATATTTTCTTAAAAGCTTGTGATAAATTAAATGTTGAACCAGAAGAAGCACTTGTATTAGAGGATAGTGAAGCGGGTATTCAAGCTGCATCTGAAGCAAAAATATCAGTTATCTGTATCCCTGATATGAAATTTCCTCAAGAAAAATATCTAAAAAAAGTTGAGCATGTCTATGATTCATTAGAAGATGTTATTTCTTATTTAGAAATGAAAAAAGATATTTCAAAATAGAAATATCTTTTTCTCTTATCTAGCTATCTATTTAATCACTTAAATCATCACCATTAGTGGCAATAACTTTTTTGTACCAATAGAATGAATCTTTA
>OLPX01000045.1_pt1 | contig 145959 bp, 141 predicted proteins | sample 1672491 | NCBI WGS metagenome assembly OLPX01 (sample SAMEA3136692, study PRJEB25190) | human gut metagenome | biome: human gut; feature: human-associated habitat; material: faeces | place: Austria | collected 2013
AATTACAAAAAGAGACTCTTGGATTACAAACGGGACTCTCAGATTGCTATTTACCCAGTTTCTGAACTTTCTCTTACATATGTAAAAAATACTTGACATTATAAAAGAAATATTGTACCTTATGGTTAAAGGAGGCGGATACATGAAAAATCTACGAATGAAAGCGGCCAGGGCGGCGAAGGACATGTCCCAGAGCGAGCTGGCCGAGAAAGCAGGCGTTACGCGGCAGACTATCGGGATGATTGAATCAGGAGAATATAATCCGACGTTGAACCTGTGTATTAAAATCTGCCGCGTGCTGGACAAGACACTGGATGAACTTTTCTGGGAGGAGGAATAGTATGGACGAACGTGTAAAAGGAGAGTACAGACAAATTTATTCAGAGCTTTTAAGCATCATTCTTGTATTTACGGCCGTATCTCTTTTGGTGAAATTTTTCCTTTTTGATGCGGCGGTGTCGGAGTGTGTGACGGAATTCGTGATCCTTGTGTTTTCACCGGTTTACCTGGCTGTGCGCCAGTTCATGCGCGGCATCGGCCCGGAGGATGCGGTACCGGCAAAGCGGCAGAAAATCCGGTTTTTCTGTGCCCTGGGCGGCGCAGGGCTCGGATATCTTGCGGCGTCGGCCGCCCAGGGCGGCCTGACAGACGGCGGCGTATGGGGGAATTTCCTGATCTTTATCGTTTTCTTTACCCTGGTATATTATGCGTCGGGAAAGATTGGGAAACATTTCTCGGAAAAGACGGCGAAGCAGTATGAGGACTGATGGGAAGGAGATACTTTCTTCTGAAGAAAGGTTTCGAAAGGAGAGTTCCGGGGCCGGCCTCGCCATCAATTTGGCGCAGGCCGGCTCTTTGTCCTTTTTACGGGATCTTCAAGGATAGACGAAAGCAGCCGCCAACTACTGCGAATAGTTGACGGCTGAACTCAGTTTAGCTGTAAACGAATGAGGGAGGGGCGCTTCTCTGGCGTCCCCCTTTTCGGTTATCAATATGACACATCTGGCGAAGCGTTTCAAAGATTTTTTTATTCATTCGTCCAATACGAGGAAAACTCCTATCGCACCTTCACAGTCTCCGCAATCACAAATCCCATCTTTTTATAAAGGGAAACAGCCCTCTCGTTCCATGCTGCCGCGTGGAGAAATATTTCTTCTCCTGCGGTGCCGCCGTTCGCTGCCTGCCGGTTCCTGATATGATGCATCCCCCAGAGCAGCAGCGCCTTGCCGATTCCCATCCCCTGACATGGCTTTGCCACAAACAGATCGTCGATTTCGTTCCCGTAACAGGAGACGGCGCCTGCAATCGCGCCGTCCCTGAAATACAGAAACGTGTGCTCTGCATTGCCAGACATTTGGGAAAAGTCAGAAAGGTAATTGAACGGTTCAATCTCCAGGGCTTTCCGCATTTCATAAAAGCATTCATTGTACCGCGCCTGATATTCCGGCCAGAAGCGTTCCTCGAAAGGGACGCAGCAGATCCCGGCTTCTTTCTTTGGCATTTCCGTACAGACCATGGTGTATGCGATGATTTCTTTCATTCCGGCGCCTCCTGGAAGAATCGTTCTGTTCCCGCAGGTTTACGGGAGGAAGTTCATAAACAGCGTAATCAGGATGCTGTTGATAAAGTCGATGAACAGGCTGCCAACCAGCGGCACGACGAAATATGCCGTCGGGGACGGGCCGTATTTGGAGGTTACGGCCTGCATGTTCGCCATGGCGTTGGGCGTAGCACCCATTCCGAAGCCGCAGAAGCCTGTCGTCATGACAGCAGCATCGTAGTTTCTGCCAAGAAGCGTGAAGACGATGAAATAGGCGAAGAATGCCATCAGAACCGTCTGTCCGGCCAGCATGACAACCATCGGGAGAGCCAGCTCTGCAAGCTGCCAGAGCTTTAAGCCCATCATGGCGAGGCCAAGGAACAGGGAGAGGGAGAAGCTGCCGATGGTGCTGATCTCCTCCATGGGGACATCCTTTTCGCGCACGTCCATGACATTGCGGATGGCGGCTGCCACAACCATGGCGCCTATGTAGCTGGGGAACGACATGGGCTGTCCCATGATCGTGATTTTCTGGAGCAGGGAGGACACGACGGTTCCGGCGCCGATGGCGATAGCCAGGTACAGGGACGCGTCCAGGAAGCGGCGTGAGTCGATGGCCCCGGTCACTTCATTTTTGTCCACAACCACCTCGTTGGAGCCAGTGGCGCTTTCCGTGGAATGCAGGTTCAGAGAGTGGATTCTGCGGTAAGCGATGGGGCCGCCGATGACGCAGCCGGCCACGAGGCCGAAGGTGGCAGACGCGATGGCAACCGCGTGGGCGCCGGTCACACCGGCAGTTTCCAGAACGGGGCCAAAGGCACCTGCGGTGCCGTGCCCGCCGACCATCGGGATGGAGCCGGTAGCAAGCCCCAGCCGCGGGTCAAGATGGAAGGCTGCCGCAAGGGCGCTTCCCAGGACGTTCTGGAGAATTACCATGAGGACTGCCAGACCAAGGAAAAGGAAGACCTGGATGCCGCCCTTTTTTAGCAGGCGGAAGCAGGCCGTAAAGCCGACGCTGCAAAAGAATACGGTCATAAAAAAGTTCTGAAGCGTAGCATCAAAGGAAATCTCAAGGATTCCGGCGGAACGCAGGATTACATGAACCAGGGCGTAGACGACGCCTCCCACCACAGGCTCCGGAATGCAGTATTTTTTGAGAACCGGGAAAAGCCCCGTAAGCACACGGCCAAGGAGCAGCACGACGGCTGCTACGGCCACAGCCTGATACATGTTCAGTTCAATCGAAAACATGAAAACACCTCCATATGAATTTTTAAGACTCGTTCTCTTTCTATTATTTATACGAAAGAGTTGTCTGCATGGAAAGATTTTACAGGCTTTCTCTCAAAAAACTTCAGAAAAAGACAAAAAGCCTGCAAAAAAATTGCAGGCCATGGCCGGTTACTGCCGTTCGGCCTCCAGCATCAGACCGTCGATGAAGTTTTTGATGCTGACCTTTCCGCCGCTTTTCCGTTTGCCGCGGAGATAATCCATTTCTGCCTTGATTTCTTCAAAGGAAAACAAGGTGCCGGAATAGCTTGTGAAGGTTTCGTTTAAGAAGTCCTCGATCCCCATGTGGGCAATGTTGGACATTCCGGCGGCAATGGCCCGGCGGATCCGCTGTTCCATATTTTTCGGCGAATCGCTTAAAAGCTCGCAGGTATGGCCGATGTTGAGCTGGGAAGCAGGAATCCGGTTTTCATAGAGATATTCACAGATTTTTATGATGTCTGGGCAGCCCTTTTCTCCGGACATGCCGAGACGGTTTAAGATGTAGCGCAGCTTCTTTAAATAAAGATGGAGCTCATTTTTCTCCCTGGTTTCCGGCGCCATGTCGCTTAAGAACATCCGCCGGATGTTGTTCAGGGTCTGCTCGTTTTCAAGCTGATGCCGGACATTTTTTAAAACAGACGTCACCTCGATGATGTTGATGGGCTTGCTGATGAAAAAATCAATGCCGGCGCTGTATGCCTTGCTGACAAGCTCCTTGGCGGATACCTGGGAGATCATGATGCACTTGATCTGACGGTTCTGGCGGCGCAGCTTCTGGACAAATTCGACGCCGTCCATCACCGGCATGAAAAAGTCCACCAGGATGACGTCCGGCCTGGCCCGCAGAATCTCCTCCACATCGGCGGGCTGGCCGCCGCAGTCGCCGCAGACCTCTCCGAGGTCGTGATCCTCGATGATATCCTCCAGGATGCTGATGACAGAAATGTCGTCCTCCACAATATAGATTCTCAAAAGAATGTACCTCCCTTCAGGGCCTTAGCAGGTATATGCAGGGTGAAGACGGCGCCCTTTCCTGGTTCTGACTCCACGCCGATGGCGCCGCCGAATTTTTCTTCCACGGTCATTTTGACGCCGCAAAGGCCGACTCCCCGGTAAATGTTTCCGGTTTCCTGATTGAATTTGGTGGAATAGCCCATTTTGAAAATATTGGGCAGATGGCGCGGCGAAATGCCGGGGCCGGAGTCGATGACCGTGAAAATGACGGTATCGCCGTCGATGTGCTCCCGGAGAGAGACGGTTCCTGTGCTCTTTTTTGAGGCGATGGCCTCAACGGCGTTTGTCACCAGGTTTTTTAACACGGCCATCAGGGCATAGTGCTCCCCGGTGACGAAATTATCCTGGCAGGAAAAATCCAAAGAAAGCCGCAGCCCCAGGCTTTCCGACATCCGATGAGTCGTCTCCTCCAGGATGCGGAAGATGTCTTTAAGCTCCATCTGCTTTTCATCGTACTCGGCGGAGATTTCCTGTTCGATGCCCTGGATAATCCGCATATAGTCCTTTTTGATTTCATGAACGTCGCGGGCAATGGAAAGGGCCGTCCGCCTGGTTTCCTCCGGCACGTCAAGCCCCTGGAGCGTCTCGTAAAGCCGGTAGGCGCCGCTCATGATGGACTCGATTTCCTCAGAATTTTTCCGCATAAAGTAGACTTCATTTTTTAAATTGGCCGTCATGAGGAACAGGCGGCGATACCTGTCTTCGTGCTCGGTGCGGGAGAGAAGGGCCCGGTACTGGGCCTCGGCAGTCAGGCAGAGGCCGGCAAGGAGCGTGCGGAAAACGGCGATGAAAAAGAGGGAACCGGCCGTGAAGAAAAAGGGCACGTAGCCGGTTAAAAGCTCCTGAAGGGTGAGCTCCGCCAGATTGGAGAGAAAATCACAGAGCAGGATGGCGGGAAACAGCCGCTTCCAGCCTGCCGTATATTTGCTTTTTATGAACAGCCGGAAAAGCAGGCCGTAAACCAGATAAAAAAGCGAGCCGGGAACCAGAAAAAGGACGGCTTTCCCCGGCAGGCTCCCAAGGGCAAAGAAGAGCAGGGCAGCCCGGACGAAGAAAACCATGACGGCTGTGGCCGCACAGGTTTTTACGGTTCCGGCGCTTTTTCCGATGGTCATGAGCAGGACAGGAAGGAGAAGGACAGAGGCAGAAACGCGGAAGTTGGGCGTAAAAAGATTCCAGTAAAGCTGCGAAGATGCGGCGACGACGGTGCCTGTCAGTAAAATGCGTTTCCGGTTTCCCATGGCTCCCTCCTGAATATGTTCATAAGTCTGCCTAAAATCATACGGTACGCCGGGAAAAATGTCAATGCGGATGCTTAAGATTCTTTCCTTTTCACGGCGGAAAACATGAAAAAATAAAGCGGAAATTTGAGATTTTTGTATTGTAAGAAACCAGCCGGTAGATTATAATGAAGTTATGAGAAAGAGTTGTTCCGGGAGACTATCGGGGCAGCGGAAACTATGTGATGCAAATTTGAGGAGGAAAGAACATGAAACCTTATCATGAAATGTCGAAAGAAGAGCTTGCGTCCTTAAAGGAGCAGCTTACGGCTGTTTACAAGGAGTACCAGGGAAAGAACCTGAAGCTCAACATGGCCCGCGGAAAGCCAAGCTCCGAGCAGCTTGACCTCTCCATGCCGATGCTTGACGTTTTAAACAGCAAGAGCGACTATATGAGCGTAGACGGTGACTGCAGAAACTACGGCGTCCTGACAGGAATCCAGGAGGCAAAGGAACTCATGGGCGGAATGATGGATGCTCCGGCTGAGAACATCATCATGTACGGAAGCTCGAGCCTTACGTTAATGTACGATACCGTATCCCGTTCCTATTCCCACGGCGTTATGGGAAATACCCCGTGGTGCAAGTTAGACAAGGTGAAATTCCTCTGCCCGGTTCCGGGATATGACAGACATTTCGCAATCACCGAATACTTCGGTGTCGAGATGATCAACATCCCGCTTCATGACGACGGCCCGGACATGGACATGGTAGAGCAGTACGTCAACAACGATGAGAGCGTAAAGGGTATCTGGTGCGTGCCGCTTTACTCCAACCCGAGCGGACAGTCCTATTCGGATGAAGTAGTAAAACGCTTCGCAAACCTGAAACCGGCGGCAAAAGATTTCCGTATTTACTGGGATAACGCTTACTGCGTACATCACCTGTATCCGGATCATCCGGATCATGTGCTGGATATCCTCTCCGAGTGCGAGAAGGCAGGAAACCCGGATATGGTTTACAAGTTCGGTTCCACGTCCAAGGTGACGTTCCCGGGCGCAGGTATCTCCGCCATTGCCACCTCCAAGGCAAACATCGAGGATATCAAGAAGCAGATGAACAACCAGTTAATCAGCCACGACAAGATGAACCAGCTCCGTCATGTGAAATTCTTCGGAAACGTAGAAGGCTTAAAGGCCCATATGGCAAAGCATGCTGACATTCTCCGTCCGAGATTCGAGGCTGTTGACGAGATTTTAAATAAAGAGCTTAAGGGTCTGGAGATCGGAACCTGGACGAAGCCCAACGGCGGCTACTTCGTATCCTTCAACGCCATGGACGGCTGTGCCAAGGCCATCGTTTCCAAGTGCAAGGAGGCAGGCGTTGTCATGACAGGCGCAGGCGCTACATATCCTTACGGAAAGGATCCGCACGACAGCAATATCCGTATTGCCCCGTCCTTCCCGACGCTTGACGAGTTAAAGCAGGCCGCAGAGATCTTCTGCGTATGCGTGAAGCTTGTAAGTGTTGAGAAGCTTCTCGAGGCATAAAACCCAAATTTGCCATTTGACTTTACACAGACATAAAACGAACAGAATGCCGGCCCCGGAAACGGGATGCCGGCATTCTGTTCGTTTTTTGTTCCACAGGAAAGGCTGCCTGCCGCTTGCGGGATTCTTTTTTCCGTGCAGACATACCCATAAGTCCCTTTACATTTTCCGCGGGCTATACTAAAATAATGTAGGAGTCAAAAAGTATTTTGACTCCCATAATACCGGATTTATCAGAAAATGGGGAAAACTATGAAAGATACAAAAGGAAAGCAGGCACTGCTTAAAGAAGGCGGCGTGTATCTGATTTTCGGCGTGCTGACGACTGCCGTGGATTACGCCATATCCAACTATCTTTTTTATATGGCAGGAATGGGAGCCGTTTTTTCCCAGACGATTGCCTGGATCGCGGCTGTGCTGTTCGCCTTCGTGACGAACAAATGGTGGGTGTTTCACAGCAGGACTTTAGAGCCTGCGGCCGTGTGGCGGGAGTTTGTCTCCTTTGTGGCCTGCCGGATTGCCACGTTTCTTTTTAACCTGGTGGCCGTCGCCGTCATGGTGGACTGGATGAAGATTGACTTTTTCATCAGCAAGCTGGTGATCTCCGTGGCCGTCGTGGTTTTAAATTATGTGTTCAGCAAAATTTTGATCTTTGCCAAAAAGAATGACGAAAAATAAAAGGAGTATTCCTTGATGGAACAGAATGATATAAAGAAAATTTCCGAGGAAATGGAAGAGATCCTGGGAGCCGCGGGGGCCGGCAGGCCAAAGTCCCCTCGGAAGCCGGAGGAAGCCGGAGAGGACTTCTGGCTGGATGATGCCATGGATCCCTTTGATATGGAGGCGTTTGAGAAAGAGGCAGCGGCATTCTCCGAAGAGGGGATGCTATCCCGAAAGGATTCGGCCGGAGCCGGTGAGGAGCCGTCTGTCCGCGAGTCTATGGCTGCTTCCGATGGGGAGCCGTCTGTCCGCGAGGTTATGGCTGCTTCCAATGGTGAGCCGTCTGTCCGCGAAGTTACGGCTGCTTCGAACGCAGAGCCGCCCGTCCGCGAAACCATGGCCGGATCCAGCGCAGAGCCGTCCGCGCCCGAAGCCTCGTCTGCTTTCGGCGCAGAGCCGTCTGCCCCGGAGGAGACGGCCGCCGTCCCGCCTTCTGCCGCCTCCCAGGCGTCAAAATCCAGAAGGCGTGGAAATCCTGTGAAAACGAAGGAGGACGCGTCCATCGTCCGCCCCGGCGACGGGCTTCTTGTGGCGTTTTTTGTGCCGATAGTCATCATGCTCATCATCTACGCCCAGCGGGGGATTTTCCCCTTTGGAGAAGAGAGTTTCCTGCGTACCGACATGTACCACCAGTATGCGCCGTTTTTCTCCGAATTTCAGTATAAACTGAGAACCGGCGGCAGCCTGCTTTACAGCTGGGACGTAGGCATGGGCGTCAACTTTGCGGCCCTCTATGCTTACTATCTGGCAAGTCCGTTAAACTGGCTGATTTTACTCTGCCCGAAGGCCTATATCATCGAATTCATGACGTACATGATCGTCATAAAGACGGGCCTTGCAGGCTTAAGCTTTGCCTGGTATTTAAAGAAGCACTGCCGGACGAGTACCATCGGAATCGGCATGTTCGGGATTTTTTATGCCCTTTCCGGCTACATGGCCGCATATAGCTGGAATATCATGTGGTTAGACTGCATCCTGCTGTTTCCGCTCATTGTCCTGGGGCTTGAGAGGCTCGTAAAGCGCGGCCGCGGCTTTTTATACTGCCTGACGTTAGGACTTTCGATCCTTTCCAATTATTATATCTCCATCATGACGTGCATTTTCCTGGTGCTTTACTTCATTGCGCTGTTAATTCTGGAGCGGCCTGGGAAATTTAAGAAATACGCGATGGCATGCCTGCGGTTTGCCGTCTACTCGCTGCTCGCCGGAGGGCTGGCGGCCATCGTCCTGCTGCCGGAGATTTTCGCCCTTCAGGCTACGGCTTCGGGGAATTTCACCTTCCCGTCCGCCTGGAGTTCCTATTTCTCCATCTTCGACATGATCGCCCGCCATATCGGGAACGTACAGTCGGAAATCGGGCTGGATCACTGGCCGAATATCTACTGCGGCGTGGCCGTGCTGATGTTTTTCCTCATGTACCTGGCCTGCCGGAAAATATCCGTGAAGGAGAAGAGCGTTTACTGCGGCCTGCTGCTGATCTTTTTCGCCAGCTTCTCCATCAACGTCTTAAATTTCATCTGGCACGGCTTCCATTACCCCAACAGCCTGCCGTGCAGACAGTCGTTTATCTATATCTTTTTGATGCTGTTTATCTGCTTCCGGGCATTTCTGCACTTAAAAACCATGCCCCGGAGCCATGTGGCGGCCTCCTTTTGGGGCGCAGTCTGCTTCGTCCTTCTGGCGGAAAAGCTGGTGGAGCAGGAGCACTTCCACTTTGCGGTTTACTATGCGGCGATCCTGTTTTTGTCCATTTACACAGGGCTCATCTACATGTACCGGCGCGGAAGGCGCGGCCTGGCCGTGTTTCTGGCGCTGACGGTGGTGTCGGTGGAAGCGGCCGTCAACATGACGGTCACGAGCGTGACGACGACGAGCCGGACGGCCTATACGGCCGACAATGAGGATGTGAGGTTCCTGGCGGAGACGCTCCAGCCGGCGGAGGACTTTTACCGGGTGGAGAAGAAGACGCGGAAGACGAAAAACGACGGGGCATGGATGAATTTCCCGTCCGTCTCCCTGTTTTCGTCCACGGCCAACGCAGATCTCACGAAATTTTTCAAGCGCATGGGCTGTGAGGCGTCCACGAACGCTTACAGCATCACCGGCAGCACGCCGCTCGTGGACATGCTGCTGTCCGTCCGCTATGCGCTGTATTCCGAGCGGATGGAAAACACGGATATCATGATGTATCTCAGAGAATCCGGGGAGACATACCTTTACGAAAATATTTACACGCTGCCCTTGGGCTTTGTTGTCCCGTCGGATCTGGAAGAAAACTGGCTGTACCAGATGGACAACCCGGCGGACGTGCAGAACGACCTCTGCGGCGTGCTTGGCTCCGATCCTGTGCTGGCGCTTGTGGACGGAGAGATGACGGGAAACACCTACCGATTTACGGCAGACATCACAGGCGAATATTACGCCTATGTGGCAAATAAGCAGGTGAAGGACGTGAAGGCGTCCCTGCCCACGGGCCAGAAGAGCTTTTCCAACACGGACAGGGGATATTTCCTGGAGCTTGGCACCATTGCCGACGGAAACGAAGTGACGTTTACGGCCGGCCAGACAGGCGAACAGTTAAATGTCTTCGTCTACCGGTTTTCCGAGAGGGCGTTCATCTCCGTCTATGAAAAATTAAACGAGATGCCCATGCACCTTACAAGCTGGACCGATACGGAGCTTTCCGGAACCGTCGATGCGGCGGAGGCCGGTATGTTTCTTACGACAATCCCTTACGACGAGGGCTGGACGGTGACGGTGGACGGGGAGCCGGCCGTGACGAAGAAGGCGTTCGAGGCCTTTCTGGCCCTGGATCTTCCCGAGGGACAGCATGAAATCCATTTTTCCTATTTCCCGAAGGGCTTAAAGGGCGGCATGATCCTTACAGGCGCCTCAGCCGCGGTTCTGCTGCTTTTATATCTGATCCGCAGACAGACGGATAAACAAGACAAAAAAGATACAAGGAGGACAAATCCATGAAGCTTTGGGGAGGACGATTTACAAAAGAGACAGACGCGCTTGTCCACAATTTCAACGAATCCATTTCCTTTGACCAGAAATTTTACCGCCAGGACATCCGGGGCAGCATTGCCCATGTGACGATGCTGGCAAAGCAGGGCATTTTAAGCGCAGAAGATAAGGAGGCCATCGTTTCCGGCCTTGAGGGGATTTTAAGCGACCTGGAAACCGGCCGCCTGGAAATCACGACGGAGTACGAGGACATCCATTCCTTTGTGGAAGCGACGTTAATCGAGCGGATCGGCGAGGCCGGAAAGCGCCTGCACACGGGGCGCAGCCGAAACGACCAGGTGGCGCTTGACATGAAGCTCTACACCAGGGACGAGATCGACGAGCTGGACGGGCTTTTAAAGGGGCTTCTTTCCGAACTTCTGACACTCATGGAGGACAATCTCCACACGTATATGCCGGGTTTTACCCATCTCCAGAAGGCACAGCCCGTGACCTTATCCCACCACCTCGGCGCGTATTATGAGATGTTCCGCCGTGACAGGGGACGTCTCCTTGATATCCGGAAGCGGATGAATGTCTGCCCCCTTGGCTCCGGCGCCCTGGCCGGTACCACCTATCCCCTCGACCGGGAATACACAGCAGAGCTCCTTGGCTTTGACGGCCCCACCTTAAACAGCATGGATTCCGTCTCCGACCGGGATTACCTGATCGAGCTTCTTTCGGCACTCTCCATCATTGCCATGCATTTAAGCCGGTTCTCCGAGGAGATCATCATCTGGAACAGCAACGAGTATCAGTTTGTGGAGATGGACGATTCTTACAGCACCGGAAGCAGCATCATGCCCCAGAAGAAGAACCCGGATATCGCCGAGTTAATCCGCGGGAAAGCCGGCCGCGTCTACGGCGCGCTCATGTCTCTCCTTACGGTGATGAAGGGGATCCCGCTGGCTTACGATAAGGATCTCCAGGAGGACAAGGAGCTGACCTTTGACGCCATCGACACGGTGAAGGGGTGCCTGCTCCTGTTTACAGGCATGGTTTCTTCCATGACCTTCAGGAAAGATAAAATGGAGGCCAGCGCAAAGCGCGGCTTTACGAACGCCACGGATGCTGCCGACTATCTGGTGAACCACGGCGTGCCGTTCCGCGATGCCCACGGCATCATCGGCCAGCTTGTCCTCATGGCGATAAACGAAGGGAAATCCCTGGATGAACTGAGCCTTTCGGAGTACAAGTCTGTCTGCCCGGTATTTGAAGAAGATATTTATGAGGCAATTTCCATGAAAACATGCGTGGAGAAGCGCACCACCATCGGGGCGCCAGGCGCCGATGCCATGAAGCGTGTCCTTGAAATTTATAAGAAAGAGCTGGAAGCGTAGAAGATGCGACGAGGGCCACAGACAAATCTGCAGGTTTTGATTTGTCTGCGGCCCCCGTGTCATATTTAGAGAAGGAAGGCCAACTAATGGCCTCAAAAATAAGAAAATGTCATAAGTAAATAAAGTTAATCGGTCGGTTCACAGTTTTCCCAGAGATCTTTAATTTCCATCATCCCATGTCACCCCTTTGAATTTGTAAACAGCCTCAGCCGTTTCTGAGGTATTTCCTGATTGCGAGTATAGTGTAACACCAGATAATATAATTGTAAAATGTTTATTTGTTTGATATAATGTAAATAAATAATAACATTTATGACGAGGGCAGGCCATATGACATTTCTGGAAATCGAAGCATTTTTAAACATTGTACAGTACGGAAGCTTCTCCGCCGCAGCCGAAAAGCTCTACGTGACGCAGCCGGCCCTGGGCCGCCGGATCCGCGCGCTGGAAGAGGAGTTGGGCTATCCGCTTTTCGTGCGCGGAAAGGGCGTCCGCCATGTGACGCTGACGAGGCAGGGGCAGGCCTTCATCGGGCTGGCCTACCGCTGGCAGGCGCTCTGGAATGAGACCCAGGAGGAGGCGCTTTTAGGCCATGAGAAAAACTTTTATGTCGCCAGCGTCGGGAGTCTTTTGACCTTCATGCTGCCGAATGTGTTCCAGACCTTTATGAAGGAACACCCGGAATGCAGCCTCCATGTGTCGACGATCCACTCCAGCGAGGCCTATCCCCACGTCAGCAACAAGAGTGCCGACATCGCTTTCATTACCGACCCGATCTATTCGTCCCAGGTGAAGACCGAGCTGTTTTTTGAAGAGGAACTGTGCCTGGTGGCCGGAACGGAGCTGGGGCTCCCGCCGTCCTTAAAAATCAGCCAGCTTGACTCCCGCCACGAGATCCGCACCCGCTGGGACAGGAATTTCGATGCCTGGCACAATTACTATTTCGGCAACTCCTCGGTGCCGCGGATGTACCTGGATGAGATGGGCTTTCTCCAGTATTTTGCCCAGAGCGGCGATAACTGGGCGTTTCTGCCGGTGTCCATCGCCAGGAGCATGAAGGACACGGCGCCGATTTCCATTCACGAACTGGATGTGGAGCTTCCGAAACGGACGCTTTACTACCTCTACCGCGTCCAGGACGCCTCGCCCTACCAGGAGCCGCTTTTGGAGCTTTGCAGGAAGCGGCTCAGGGAGGAAGACGGCGTGACGGTGCGGGAGGTTTCCTAGAAAGGAGGAGACGACATGAAGAAGGCAAACCGTTTATTGGCAGTGCTGTTTGCGGCAGATTTGCTGGCTTTAACGAATTACAGAGAAGCTGTGGATAGCATAGCGCGCACGTTTTCCTTTGATGAGGTCCTGTTTTACTGGTTTTATCTGATTCCGGCGGCGTATCTTCTCGGCGGTTATTTTCTGGGACAGCTTCTTCTGTTAAAAGGAAGCGTGCGCCTGAACGGGACAGTAAAAAAGGGATTTCTTGCTGCTGTGACGGCTCTTCTTGCGGCTTATCTGGCCGCAGACATCCTGTCGACGATCCACAACTTTTTCCCGGTACTTCCGGAACAACTGTCCAGCAGGCTGGGGTACCTTGTCGTGTGGGTCTACAATAACTGTCTGCCGGCATTTTTTGTGGCGGGGATGATTCTGGCGGTGTGTGCGGTGAGTTTTAGGAAGGGGGAATAACCCCTTCCCATTTTACGGCGCCACCGCCACCTTAATCACCCCGTCACGTCTCCCCTCAAAGATCTCATACCCCTTTTCAATCTCCTTAAGGGAAACCCGGTGGGTAATTAACGGCGTCATATCAATGCGGCCGGCCTCAATGAGCCGCAGGATTTCCTCACAGTCGCATCCGTCCACGCCGCCTGTTTTAAAGGTCAGATTCTTCCCATACATCTCAGGAAGCGGCAGTGTCTGCGCCTCGTCATAGAGCGCCACCACCACAACGACGGCGTTGGGCCTGGCCGCCTGCCAGGCGAGCTTAAAGGTTTCGGCTGTTCCGGCAACCTCCATCACCACGTCGGCGCCGCCGTGTTCACTGTGGGCCTTTACAAACGCTTCCAGATCCGTCTCATGGGGATTTACGACAGTCACCTGGGGATAGTGCTGTTTCACGAAGGCGATCCGTCCCTCATCCACCTCGGCCACGATGACGCGGCCGGGGTTTTTTAACAGCACGCAGGCCAGGGTACAGATCCCCGTAGGCCCGGCACCTAAAATCAACACCGTATCGCCCTCTTTGATTTCCCCGATCTTCGCGGCCCAGTAGCCGGTAGCCAGGATATCGCCTGTAAAAAGCGCCTGCTCGTCGGAGACAGAGTCCGGGATTTTCGTAAGCCCCTGGTCGGCATATGGCACGCGGACAAACTCCGCCTGGCCGCCGTCGATCCGGCAGCCGAGGGCCCAGCCGCCGTCGGGATCCGTGCAGTTGTTCACATAGCCATGGAGGCAGAAAAAGCACTGTCCGCAGAAGGTCTCCACATTGACGGCCACCCGGTCGCCGGGGCGGACATTTTTTACCTCTTTACCGATTTCTTCCACGACGCCCACCATCTCGTGCCCCACAGTAATCCCCGGTACGGCCCTGGGCACGGAACCGTGCTTGATGTGCAGATCGCTGGTGCAGATGCTGGAGAGCGTCACCCGCACGACGGCGTCCCTGGGGCTTAAAAGCGTTGGCCTCGGCTTTTCAGCCATGGAAAATTTCCCTGTTCCTTCATATATATATGCCAGCATGATAGTTATCCTTTCTGAAAAAAACTGCGGCCGCCCCATCCCGGGAACGGCCGCAGCCGCAAGCCGTAAGGCTTTACCGCTTGTTGCTCTTTTTCCAGATATGCATCTTCTCTGCGTTTTCGATCAGTTCATCGCGGAACTGCGGGTGTGCGACGGAGATGATGGCCTCGGCCTTCTGCCAGGTGGAAAGGCCCTTTAAATTCACCTTACCGTACTCGGTCACGAGATAGTGGACGTTGGCGCGGGTGTCGGTGACGATGGAGCCCGGATTTAACGTCGGCAGGATCCTGGACTTTAACTGGCCGTCCTTCGTGGTAAAGGTGGAAGAACAGCAGATAAAGCTCTTTCCGCCTTTGGAAAGGTAAGCGCCCAGGACGAAGTCAAGCTGTCCGCCGGCGCCGCTGATGTGTTTGAGCCCGGAGGACTCGGCGTTGATCTGGCCGAACAGGTCGAGATCCACGGCGTTGTTGATGGAAATAAAGTTGTCGAGGGATGCGATGGTGCGGACATCATTCGTATAGCTGACAGGCGCAGACATACATTCCGGGTTCTTGTTCAGATAATCATAGAGCTTCTTCGTGCCGGCGCCGAAAGCGTAAACCTGGCGGCCCTTGTCGATGCCCTTTCTTGCGCCGGTGATCTTTCCGGCCTTTGCAATGTCGACAAAGGCATCCACATACATCTCCGTATGTACGCCGAGATCCTTAAGGTCAGACTTTGCGATCATGGAGCCGACGGCGTTCGGCATGCCGCCGATGCCAAGCTGTAAGCAGGCGCCGTCCGGGATTTCCTCGACGATGAGCTTTGCGACAGCCTCGTCCACCTCGGTGGCAGCAGCAGCGCCGCCCATCTCGGCGATGGCCGGGTTATCGCCCTCGACGATCATGTCCACCTTGGAGACATGGATGCAGTCCTCAAAGCCGCCGTAGCAGACAGGCATGTTTTCGTTGACCTCGACGATGACGGTCTTTGCCGTCTCGCAGCATGCGGCCATGTGGGACGCATTGGGGCCGAAGTTAAAATATCCGTGCTCGTCCATGGGAGCCACCTGGAAAACAGCCACATCCGGCTTCGTCTGGGAGTCCCTGTAATATCTCGGAAGCTCGGAATAGCGGATCGGCGCATAGAAGGAAAAGCCCTGCGCGATGGCCTTTCTCTCGATGCCGCCCATGTGCCAGGAGTTCCAGGTCAGATGGTCGGCCGGGTTCTCAATCTTGAAAATTTCCGGCACCCACATTAAAATGCCGCCGCGGAAATTCACATCCGTAAGCTCCGGCATACGCTTTGCGATGGCAGCGTCGACGGCCACGGGAGTTCCCGTCGTCCAGCCGTAGTCCACCCAGTCGCCGGATTTGACAGCTTTTGCGGCTTCCTCAGCCGTCACCAGCTTTTCTTCATACATTTTTCTGAAATCCATTGTTATCGCCCTCGTTTCTTATAAAAGATAGGATGCGGCGCATCCGTCATCGTCTTAATTTTAACATTTCTGCCGGGCACGGTCAATATGAAAGACGGCCCCGGCTTCATTTCCCAGGAAACCATGAAAAACAGCCGTTTCATTTCATCAAAGGATTTTAGAAAATCACATAAAAAGTTAATGAAAAATCAAGAAAAAACCTTTGATAATTATTTGACAGCTAAAATGATTGGTGTTATGATAAATGACATATGAAGTATTGTCGAGCCGTCTGCGGGAATGTCGCCGGATGTCGGCGGGAAACGCCTCGGAGGGCCGTCAAACGGTATATTGAGGAGGAAAAACTAATGGCAAAGAAAATTGTATTGGCAGGCGCATGCCGTACAGCAATCGGCACAATGGGCGGTGCACTGAGCACGGTTCCGGCAGCCGAACTGGGAGCGATTGTTATCAAAGAGGCTGTAAAGAGAGCCGGAATCGCCCCGGAAAACGTAGACCAGGTGTACATGGGCTGTGTCATCCAGGCAGGACAGGGACAGAACGTGGCACGTCAGGCATCCCTCCACGCAGGACTTCCGGTTGAAGTCCCGGCAGTTACGATCAATGTCGTCTGCGGTTCCGGCCTTCAGGCTGTAAACATGGCGGCTCAGATGATCGAGGCGGGCGATGCGGACATCGTCGTCGCAGGCGGCTGTGAGAACATGTCCATGGCTCCCTACGCGGTAATGCAGGGCCGCTACGGATACAGGATGAACAACGGAACGCTTGTGGATACGATGATTAAGGATGCCCTCTGGGATGCATTCAACGACTATCACATGGGAATCACTGCCGAGAACATCTGCGAGCAGTGGGGCCTTACGAGAGAAGAGCTGGACAAATTCGCGGCCGACAGCCAGAATAAGTGCGAGGCTGCTCAGAAGGCAGGCGCCTTTAAGGACGAGATCGTGCCGGTAGAAGTAAAGAAGAAAAAAGAAACCGTAATCGTGGACACCGACGAGGGCCCGCGTCCCGGAACGACCGCAGAAGTTCTTGCAAAGCTGCGCCCGGCCTTTAAGAAGGACGGAATCGTGACGGCAGGCAACTCCTCCGGAATCAATGACGGTGCTGCGGCAGTCGTTGTCATGAGCGAAGAGAAGGCAAAAGAGCTCGGCGTAACGCCGATGGCTACCTGGGTGGCAGGCGCTCTTGCAGGCGTTGAGCCGCGGATTATGGGTATCGGCCCGGTGGCAGCGACGAGAAAAGTTATGGAAAAAACCGGCATGAAGATCGAAGACTTCGATGTTATCGAGGCCAATGAGGCATTTGCGGCCCAGTCCGTTGCCGTAGGAAAGGATCTTGGCTTTGACCTTTCCAAATTAAACCCCAACGGCGGCGCCATTGCCCTTGGACATCCGGTAGGAGCCTCCGGCTGCCGTATCCTTGTAACCCTGCTTCATGAGATGCAGAAGAAGGACGCGAAGACGGGACTTGCAACACTCTGCATCGGCGGCGGCATGGGCTGTGCGGCGATTGTAAAGAGAGACTAATCCTTACATAAAACAGGGATTCTTTTAGGAGGCAGTCAGCTATGGGATTTGTAACGTATGAGCAGGACGGCTATGTTGGCATCATAACGATCAACCGCCCCGAAGCTTTGAATGCACTGAACAGACAGGTATTGAAAGACCTGGATGAAGTAATTGATAAAATCGACCTGAACGGGACACGGGCAGTCATCGTGACCGGCGCAGGCGAAAAGGCCTTTGTGGCCGGCGCCGATATCGGCGAGATGAGCCATATGACGAAGACAGAGGGCCGTGAGTTCGGAAAGTTCGGAAACGACATTTTCCGCAAGTTGGAGAGCCTGCCGATCCCGACCATTGCGGCGGTAAATGGCTTTGCTCTCGGCGGCGGCAACGAGCTCGCCATGAGCTGTGATATCCGGATCTGCTCCGAGAACGCCGTATTCGGCCAGCCGGAGGCAGGCCTTGGAATTACGCCGGGCTTTGGCGGCACCCAGAGGCTCGTAAGGCTTGTGGGAACGGGAAAGGCAAAGGAAATGATCTATGCAGCCGTCAACATCAAGGCGGACGAAGCTGCCAGGATCGGCCTTGTCAACGCCGTTTATCCGAAGGAAGAGCTGATGTCTGCGGCCATGAAGCTGGCAAAGAGGATCGCGTCCAATGCGCCGATTGCGGTGAGAAACTGCAAGCAGGCGATTACGGACGGCTATCTTTCCGACCTGGATCATGCGGTCGCCATCGAGGAAAAGTATTTCTCCGAGTGCTTTGAGACCGAGGATCAGAAGGACGCCATGCAGGCATTCCTTGAAAAACGCAAGGTAGAAGAATTTCATAATCGTTAAGAGGCGGAAATTAAGGAGGCATATCATGAAGGTTGGTGTTATAGGTGCAGGAACCATGGGTTCCGGAATTGCACAGGCATTCGCACAGACCGAAGGCTATGAGGTTATGCTGTGCGATATCAATGAAGAATTTGCAGCAAACGGCAAGAAGAAAATCGAGAAAACCTTATCCAAGCGCGTCGCAAAAGGGAAAATGGCGCAGGAGGACATGGATAAAATCCTTGGAAAGATCACCACAGGCGTGAAGGATATCTGCGGCGACTGCGACCTGATCGTGGAAGCTGCCATCGAGAACATGGCAATCAAAAAGCAGACCTTCAAAGAGCTTGATGCGATCTGCAAGCCGTCGTGTATTTTTGCAACCAATACCTCCTCCCTCTCCATCACGGAGATCGGCGCAGGCATTGACCGCCACGTGGTTGGCATGCATTTCTTCAACCCGGCTCCTGTTATGAAGCTTATCGAGGTCATTGCAGGCCTCAACACAGCTCCGGAAGCCGTTGAGGAAGTGATCCGCATCTCCAAAGAGATCGGAAAGACCCCGGTACAGGTAGAGGAAGCCGCAGGCTTTGTTGTAAACCGCATCCTGATCCCGATGATTAACGAGGCCATCGGCATTTACGCAGACGGCGTTGCATCGGTGGAGGGAATCGACGAGGCCATGAAGCTCGGAGCCAATCATCCGATGGGCCCGTTAGCGCTCGGCGATCTGGTTGGCCTGGACGTTGTCTTGGCGATCATGGAGGTACTCCAGAGCGAGACAGGCGATTCCAAGTACCGTCCGCATCCGCTCCTTAAGAAAATGGTGCGCGGCGGCCGTCTCGGACAGAAGACCGGCAGAGGCTTCTACGATTATACAAAATAAAAGCCCGGAGAGCGGGCATTGGGATTCCGGCGAACCGCAGGGGGAGCCGGCCGGGAGGGGATTTTTTGGTTCCCGCCCGGCCGGTGTGCGGCCACCGGGACAATTTATGCTTTGATACATAGGGGAGATGCCGCATCCACGTTTCCCCATGTCATATATGAACCAATTACAAGGAGGAACTAACACATGGATTTTACATTAAGTAAAGAGCATGAGATGGCGAGAACATTGTTTCATGATTTCGCTCAGAAAGAAGTAAAACCTCTTGCTCAAGAGGTGGATGAGACGGAAAGCTTCCCGAGAGAGACCGTTGAGAAAATGGCAAAGATCGGTTTCCTTGGCATTCCGGTTCCGAAGGAATACGGCGGACAGGGCTGTGATCCGCTTGCATATGCAATGTGTGTAGAGGAGCTCTCCAAGGTCTGCGGTACCACAGGCGTTATCGTTTCCGCTCATACGTCCCTCTGCTGCGATCCGATCCAGACCTACGGTACGGAAGAGCAGAAGCAGAAATACCTGATCCCGCTTGCAAAGGGCGAGAAGCTCGGCGCATTCGGTTTAACTGAGCCGGGCGCAGGTACGGACGCACAGGGCCAGCAGACAAAGGCTGTCCTGGAGGGAGACGAGTGGGTTCTTAACGGCTCCAAGATCTTCATCACCAACGGCAAGGAAGCAGACGTTTATGTAATCATCGCTGTTACCGGCATCGTTGAGGACAAGAAGGGCAGAAAGAAAAAAGAAATCTCCGCATTCATCGTAGAGAAGGGAACCCCGGGCTTCTCCTTTGGTACAAAAGAGAAGAAGATGGGTATCCGCGGCTCCGCTACATATGAGCTGATCTTCACAGACTGCCGCATCCCGAAGGAAAACCTGCTTGGAAAGAAGGGCGAGGGCTTCCATATTGCCATGCATACTCTTGACGGCGGCCGTATCGGTATCGCTGCCCAGGCACTCGGCCTTGCTGAGGGCGCTCTGGAGAGAACCATCGAGTATGTAAAGGAAAGAAAGCAGTTCGGAAGATCCATCGGCCAGTTCCAGAATACCCAGTTCCAGCTTGCCGACATGGCTACAAAGGTTCAGGCAGCTCAGTATCTGGTTTACCGCGCAGCTATGGCAAAGGCTACCCAGAAGTCCTATTCTGTGGAAGCAGCTATGGCAAAACTGTATGCAGCAGAAGTTGCTATGGAAGTAACAACAAAGGCTGTTCAGCTCCATGGTGGTTATGGTTACACGAGAGAGTACGACGTAGAGCGCATGATGCGTGATGCTAAGATCACGGAGATCTACGAGGGTACAAGCGAAGTTCAGAGAATGGTAATTTCCGGCGCATTACTTAAGTAATCGGGGATTCCAGGAAAAGAGAATAACGAAGAATAGGAGTGAAATACAGTGAAAGTAGTTGTTTGTATTAAACAGGTGCCGGATACCAAGGGCGGCGTTAAGTTCAAACCGGATGGAACTCTTGACAGAGCGGCTATGCTCACCATCATGAACCCGGACGACAAGGCAGGTCTGGAGGCAGCTCTCCGCTTAAAAGATCAGTATGGTGCAGAGGTAACAGTTATTACAATGGGTCTTCCGAAGGCAGAAGAGGTTCTTCGTGAGGCTATGGCCATGGGTGCTGACAACGGCATCCTGGTAACAGACAGGGTTCTCGGCGGCGCCGATACCTGGGCAACATCCCAGACTATCGCAGGCGCAATCCGCAACCTGGACTATGACCTGATTATCACAGGCCGTCAGGCTATCGACGGCGATACGGCACAGGTTGGCCCGCAGATCTCCGAGCATCTCGGAATCCCGGTTATCAGCTATGCCCAGGATATCAAGATCGAAGGCGACAGCGTCATCGTACAGCGTCAGTATGACGACAGATACCATGTCCTGAAAGCAAAAATGCCGTGCTTAATCACAGCACTTTCCGAATTAAACGAGCCGCGTTACATGACTCCGGGCGGAATTTTCGACGCTTACAAGAAGGAAATCACCGTTTGGGGCAGAAACGATCTGAAGGATGTCCTTGATTCCAACCTTGGTCTTAAGGGATCCCCGACTCAGATTGCAAAGGCTTCCGATAAGGTAAGAAAGGGTGCCGGCGAGAAGGTCGTTCTTGACCCGACCGAATCCGTTTCCTACATCGTTGGAAAGCTCGAAGAGAAGCATGTAATCTAATTAAAATAATAGAAAAGTGTGGTGAATGTAATGAACTTAGAAGAATACAAGGGAGTATATGTCTTTGCACAGCAGGTTGACAATAAAATCAGCAGCATTGCATTGGAGCTGATTGGCAAAGGAAAGGATCTTGCAAAGGATCTTGGAACGACCGTGACGGCAGTCCTGGTTGGTTCTGACGTAATGGGACTTACAGACGAGCTTGGCGAGTACGGCGCAGACAAGGTAATCGTTGTGGATGACCCGCAGTTAAAAGAATACAGGACAGAGCCGTACACCCATGCACTTGCTTCCGTTATCGAGAAGTACAAACCGGACGTTTTCTTAATCGGCGCTACGGCCATCGGACGTGACCTGGGCCCGCGTGTATGCGCGAGAATCCATACAGGCCTTACGGCTGACTGTACGCAGCTTGACATCGGAGACTTTCCGCTTGTTCCGACCCCGGGCAAAGAGCAGAAGCACAACCAGCTTCTCATGACACGTCCGGCTTTCGGCGGCAACACCATCGCTACGATTGCATGCCCGGAATTCCGTCCGCAGATGGCTACGGTTCGTCCCGGCGTTATGCAGAAGCTTCCGAGAGAGGCAGGAAGAAAGGCAGAGGTTGAGAGCTTCAACCCCGGCTTCGTTCCGAACGAGAAATACGTTGAGATCCTTGATATCGTAAAGGCTGTCAACAATGTTGCCGATATTATGGATGCAAAGATCCTTGTTTCCGGCGGCCGCGGAGTCGGAAGCCCGGAGAACTTCAAAATCCTGGATGAGCTGGCTGAGGCCATCGGCGGAACCGTAAGCTGTTCCCGTGCCGTTGTGGATGCAGGCTGGAAGCCGAAGGATCTCCAGGTAGGACAGACCGGAAAGACCGTTCGTCCGCACGTATATTTTGCAATCGGTATCTCCGGCGCTATCCAGCACCTTGCCGGTATGGAAGAGTCCGATATCATCATCGCCATCAACAAGGACGAGTCCGCACCGATCTTCGATGTGGCTGACTACGGCGTTGTCGGTGACTTGAATAAGATTGTTCCGCTTCTGACCCAGAAGATCAAAGAGGCCAAGGCGGCAGCAAGCAAATAAGTGAAATCTGTGTGAATGCGCGCGTCCGGAAAACGGACGGCGTCAGGAGCGCCCCCAGGGGAACCGGCTTTTGCGGCCGGGGCCTTTGGGGGCGCTTTTCGTAACATTTGAAGCAGACAGACGCCTCCCATATGATGTAAAATAGAGCCAGCAGAAAATCCGGATAAAATCGGGAAAGGAGAGCGGTAACACATGACACACAAATGCAAAATCACGGTGCTGCGGAAGGAATGTTTTGCGGATCTTCAGGAGGAGTACCTGGCGGATCCAAAATCCGGCGTCTGTCCGATGTTCGAGGTGGGACAGGAATTTCTTGTGGACGGCAGGAATTATTCGCAGATGTTAAACGGGCAGTTCTGCGCCGAGGCCTGGGATGCCATCAGCCGCTACGTCTATGCGGCGCTTCAGGGTGGCTCGATCATGAAGGGCTGGACGAACGATGAGAAGATGATGATTGCCTGCTGCAACGACGGCACGCGGCCGGTGATTTTTAAGATCGAGAGGATCGACGGGGAGGAAGCAGATGAAGCGTAAGGTAAAAATCACAATCCTGAAACGGGAGTTTTACGGGGATCTGGTGGAAAAGTACATCGCAAAGCCCGGTGTTGGGAAGTGCGGGAAGTTTGAGGACGGACAGGAATTTTTTGTCACCAGGGAGACGTATGACCGTTTCCCGTATGAGAACAATTTCTGCATCTCGGCCTGGGATATTCTGAAAGGGAAGGTATATTCCGCGCTCCAGGGCGGCAACTTCTACTGGGAGGGCTGGATGAAGGACAGCAAAAAGATCGTCGTCTGCTGTGACGACGGCGTGCGTCCCGTCGTATTTTTAATGGAAGTCTTTGAGGAATAGGAGAGAACCAGGAATGAAAAAAATCCTTGTCGTCCTTGGCGGCGGCCGTCCCAACGGGAACACGGCCCAGCTTGTCAGGGAATTCATGAGAGGGGCCGAGGCGGCCGGCCATCAGACGGAGCTGGTGTCCTTAAATAAGGTGCAGGTGAACGGTTGTCTCGGCTGCAACGTCTGCCGCTACGGGAAGCCGTGTGTCCAGAAGGACGGCTTTCACGAGCTGATCCCGAAGATCAAAGAAACGGATCTGATTGTTTTCGCATCACCGCTCTATTTCTGGACGGTGTCGGCGAAAATCAAGGCCTTTATCGAGCGGTTTTACTGCATCGCAGAGGAAGACGAAAACCCGCTGCTCGGCCGGTATGAAAAATATCCGGTGCGGGACTGTGCGCTCCTTATGACGTCCGCCGACAACTTTTTCTGGACGTTTGAGCAGGCGGTTTCTTATTATAAGTTTGCGCTGGTGAACTACATCGGCTTCCGTGACAGGGGCATGCTCTTAGCTGGCGGCTGCGGCAGCACCAACGGGCGGCCGCAGATTGAAAAAACCGGGCATCTGAAAGAGGCCTATGAGTTCGGCCTGCATATTTATGAGGATGAAAAATAGACGATACGCAGGAAGACAGGGCGGCAGTGAAAACTGCCGCCTTTGCTGCGTCCTGGGGATGCGGCGGCAAAGTTTCCAACTCCCTTATTGTCAACCGCAAAAAACTGTGCTATGATATCATGTGACTTTGTCTGCGATGAATGCAGGATTTTCATAGGAAAAAGGGGAAGGTATGGAAAAATTTCTGATTGTATGCCCGCTGGTGTTTTTGGCAGGCTTTGTGGATTCCATTGCCGGAGGCGGCGGGCTTATCTCGTTTCCGGCCTATATGCTGGCAGGGGTGCCGGTGCATGTGACGATGGGAACGACGAAATTGAGCTCGTTTCCCGGTTCCGTCGTGGCGGCGGCCAGGTTTGCAAAGCGGGGGCTGATCCGCTGGAAGTTGGCCGTGCCGTGTGCGGCGGCGTCGATTTTAGGCGCCGCTTTGGGCGCCAATCTGGCCCTTCGCGTCAGTGAGCGGCTGATTCAGTCGCTCATGATTGTCGTGCTGCCGGTTGTGGCCTTTTATGTCATGCGGAACAAAGAGATGGGGAGAAAGGAAGGCGAGTCGGAGCTTCCCTGGGGAAAAATGTTGGCAGCCGGTCTGTTTGCCTCCCTTCTCATCGGCATGTACAACGGTTTTTACGGGCCTGGCACCGGGACGTTTTTAATCCTGGTGTTTACGGGAGTCGTAAAAATGGAACTGAAGGAGGCGGCCGGCGTCTCGAAATTTATCAACCTGGCCGCGGATATTTCGGCTCTTGGCACCTTTTATGCCAACGGGAAGGTGGACTATATTCTGGGAATCACGGCGGCGCTTTTCTGCATGGCAGGCAGCTACATCGGCTCCGGCCTTGTGGTCGGCAACGGCCAGAAGATCGTGCGTCCTGTCGTCATGACCGTGCTGGTGCTTTTGTTTATCAAGATTTTGATGGGATAAGAACGGAGAGATCATATGAAGTGGAAGAAATTTACGCTGGAGACGACGACGGAGGCCGTGGATTACTTAGGAAGCCTCTTTGGCGACATCGGGATTCAGGGGATGGAAATCGAGGACAACGTGCCGTTGACCGAAAAGGAGACGAAGGGCATGTTTATCGACATCCTGCCGGAGCTTCCGCCGGACGACGGGAGCGCCAGGGTCAGCTTTTATCTGGACGATGACGACAACGCCGAAGAAATCCTGGCGGCCGTCAGAGAGGGGCTTTCGGAGTTAAAAACCTACGTGGACATCGGCGCAGGAATCATCACGGCATCGGAGACCGAGGACAAGGACTGGATCAACAACTGGAAGCAGTATTTTAAGCCGTTTACGGTGGACGATATCCTGATTAAGCCCACCTGGGAGGAGATTCCCGAGGGACAGGAGGGAAAGCTTTTAATCCAGATCGACCCGGGCACGGCCTTTGGGACGGGAAAGCATGAGACGACACAGCTCTGCATCCGCCAGCTTAAAAAGTATGTAAAAGACGGCATGGATATCCTGGACGTGGGAACGGGAAGCGGGATTTTAGGCATCACGGCCTTAAAGCTTGGCGCCGGCCATGTCTTCGGCACGGATCTTGACGAAAACGCCATCACGGCTGTCCATGAAAACCTGGCGGCCAACGAAATCCCGAAGGAGAAGTTTGACGTTCTTAAGGGGAATATCATCGACGAAAAAGCCGTGCAGGATGCGTCCGGCTATGAATGCTATGATATCGCCGTGGCAAACATCCTGGCGGACGTCATCATTTTACTTCAGGCGGAAATCGCCGCCCATATTAAAAAAGGCGGGCTTTTCATCACTTCCGGCATCATCGACATGAAGGAACAGGCCGTCCTCGACGCCTTCGCAGGAAACAGCGCCTTTGAGATCGTGGAAGTGACGCGGATGGGCGAGTGGGTATCCGTGACAGCGAGGAAGAAATAGTGTATCATTTTTTTGCGGAAACCGAAAACATCGGGGCAGACGTGACGGTCATTGCAGGCCCTGACGTGAACCATATAAAAAACGTGCTGCGGATGAAGCCCGGCGAGCGGCTTACGATAAGCGACGGAAAGGGGCTTCAAAAGCTCTGTGAGATTGCCGGATATGAGGAGAAAAAGGTGATTCTTAAAAACCTTCCGGAGCCGGTGGAAGACACGGAGCTTCCGGCCAGAATCTATCTGTTCCAGGGGCTTCCAAAGAGCGACAAGATGGAGCTCATCATCCAGAAGGCCGTGGAGTTAGGCGTCCATGCCGTCGTGCCGGTGGATACCATGCGTACCGTCGTGCGCCTCGACGCCAAAAAGGAAGAGGCAAAGAGAAAGCGGTGGAGCAGTATCTCGGAAAGCGCCGCCAAACAGTCAGGGCGGATGTACATCCCTGAAATTCTGCCTGTCATGAGCTTTAAAGACGCGCTCCGGTTTGCGGACGGCTTTGATTTAAAGGTCATCCCCTACGAGGCAGAGGGCGGCAGCATGGAAAAGACGCGGACGCTTTTTAAAAGTCTGGAGCCCGGCGGGCGCGCAGCCGTGTTCATCGGCCCGGAGGGCGGCTTTGACGAGGCGGAAATCGCCATGGCAGGCGAGGACGGCGTGACGCCTGTGACACTTGGGAAACGGATTTTGAGGACAGAGACGGCCGGGCTTTTCGTGCTTTCGGCTTTGGGGCTTCTTCTGGAGGAATAAATGGAACGAGAGAGAAGAGAAGTATATTTTGACAATTCCGCCACGACGCAGGTGTTTGACTGCGTAAGGGACGTGATGGTAAAGACGCTGACCGAGGACTACGGGAATACGGCCGCGCGCCACATCAAAGGCGTGGAGGCGGAGCATTATATTAAAGAAGCGAGAGAAGAGATCGCAAAGTCCCTGCGTGTGAAGGAAAAGGAGATTGTTTTCACCTCCGGCGGCACCGAGTCCAACAACATGGCCTTAATCGGGACGGCCCTTGCCAGCAGGCGTGCCGGAAACCACCTGATTACCACCTGCATCGAGCATGCGTCCATCTATAACACCATGAGCTTTCTCGAGGAACAGGGCTTTCGCGTGACGTACCTTCCTGTGGATCATAACGGGATTGTCTCTCCGGACGCCCTGCGGGAGGCCATCTGTGACGATACGATCCTCGTCTCCGTCATGTATGTGAACAACGAGATGGGGGCCGTGGAACCCATCGAGGAAATCGGGAAAATCATAAAAGAAAAGAAGCCGGGCGCGTATTTCCATGTGGACGCCATCCAGGCCTACGGAAAATATGTGATCCGCCCGAAGCGCCAGGGCATCGACCTGCTCTCCGTCAGCGGCCACAAGATCCACGGCCCCAAGGGCGTCGGCTTCCTGTACATGGATGAGCGCGTGAAAATAAAGCCGTTAATCTACGGCGGCGGCCAGCAGAAAGGCCTGCGCTCCGGGACGGAAAACGTGCCGGGCTGCGCCGGACTGGGGGCTGCGGTAAAGGAGATTTACCGGGAACATGAGGCGAAGGTGGAAAAGCTTTACGCCTTAAAGGACAGGCTGGTGTCCGGCCTCTCTAAGATGGAGGGCGTGACGGTTCTGGGGCTTACGGGGCGTGACAGCGCGCCGCAGATTGTGAGCGCGGCCTTTGAAGGCGTGCGCGCCGAGGTGCTTTTGCATGCGCTGGAAGACCGGGGTGTTTATGTGTCCTCCGGCTCGGCATGCTCGTCTACGCATCCGGGCGTTTCGGGGACGCTTCGCGGCATCGGCTTAAAGGCAGAGCTTCTCGATTCCGTCCTCCGGTTCTCTTTCGGGCTTTTCAACACGGAGGACGAGGTGGACTACTGCCTCGCCCAGTTACAGGAGCTTTTGCCCGTTCTTCGGAAATACCGGCGGGCATAGTGCGGGAAGATAGGAGTTTAGAACGATGAAATACAAGTCATTTTTAATCAAATACGCGGAAATCGGCGTCAAGGGAAAGAACAGGTACCTGTTTGAGGACGCCCTGGTGAAACAGATCTACCACCGCTTAAAACGGCTGGACGGAGACTTTTCCGTCACAAAGGAGGCCGGCCGCATCTACGCCGAGGCCAGGGCCGACTTCGATTTTGACGAGGTGGTGGACACCTTAAAGAAAATTTTCGGCATTGTCGGCATCTGCCCCATGGTGCAGGTGGAGGACAACGGCTACGAGGACTTAAAGGCGCAGGTGGTAAAATACATTGGCGAGGCCTACGGCGATAAAGCCTTTACCTTCAAGGTGGTGGCAAAGCGCGGGAACAAACAGTACCCCGTAGTTTCCGACCAGATCAACCGCGACCTGGGCGAGGTGATTTTAAACGCCTACCCCAACACGAAAGTCGACGTCCACAACCCGGATGTGCTTCTTCGGGTGGAAGTGCGCCATAAGATCAACATTTTTTCCGAGACCATCCCGGGCCCCGGCGGCATGCCCATCGGGACGGCGGGAAAAGCCATGCTGCTCCTTTCCGGCGGCATCGACAGCCCTGTTGCCGGCTGGATGGTGGCAAAGCGCGGCGTCACCATGGAAGCCACCTACTTCCACGCGCCGCCTTATACCAGCGAGCGCGCCAAGGAAAAGGTGGTGGATCTTGCGAAGCTGGTGGCAAAATACACCGGCCCCATCCGCTTAAATGTGGTGAATTTCACCGACATTCAGCTTTACATCTATGAGGAATGCCCCCACGATGAGCTGACGATCATCATGCGCCGCTACATGATGCGGATTGCTGAGGCGATTGCCAAGGAGTCCGGCTGCCTTGCCCTGGTGACGGGCGAGAGCATCGGCCAGGTGGCCTCCCAGACCATGCAGTCGCTTGCAGTCACAAACGAGGTCTGCACGATGCCGGTCATGCGGCCGCTCATCGCCTTTGACAAGCAGGATATTGTGGATATTTCCTTAAAAATCGATACCTATGAGACGTCCGTCCTGCCCTACGAGGACTGCTGTACGATTTTCGTCGCCAAGCACCCGGTGACGAAGCCGAACCTTTCGAGAATCCGGATGTCTGAGACGAAGCTTGCGGAAAAGATTGACGAGCTGATGAAGACGGCCATTGAGACCAGGGAAGTGATTGTCTGCAACCCGTAAGAGGGCCGCAGATATGAAAACAGCCGGGAAAAAATCCCGGCTGTGTACGTCAAAAAGATCAGTCAACGATATAGGGTGCCAGCACCGTGAGGATGTCCTCGGCGTCGCCCTCGGCATGGATGTTTAAGTCGATGGGCTTGGAGAGATCCAGGCTGAAGATACCCATGATGGATTTCGCGTCGATCACGTATCTTCCGGAAACCAGGTCGAAGTCTGTGTCAAATTTCGTCAGGTCGTTTACAAAGGATTTCACTTTATCAATGGAGTTTAAAGAGATTTTAACGGTTTTCATGAAACGCATTCCTCCCAATACTTTTTTAAAATCTGCTTTAATACTAAAGGGATGCGGGGGAAAAGTCAATAGTCAGACTGCATGAAAATCCGAAAATTATTCAGTTTTTTAGTCAGGAGAGGGAAAATGAGGAGAGCAGCACTTCATAATCTGGGCTGTAAGGTAAATTCATACGAGACGGAGGCCATGGCGCAGCTTTTGGAGGAGGCCGGCTACGAGATCGTGGACTTTGAGGAGAAGGCAGATGTCTACATCATCAACACCTGCTCCGTTACAAATGTGGCCGATAAAAAGTCCCGCCAGATGCTGCACCGGGCGAAAAAGAAGAACCCGGAGGCCGTCGTGGTGGCGGCCGGCTGTTATGTGCAGGCGGCGGGAGAACAGTTAAAGGAAGATACGGCCGTCGATCTGGTGATCGGAAACAACAAGAAGGCGGAGCTGGTGCCGCTTCTCGAGGCGTATTTTTCCGGAAAGGGCAGCGGGGAGTCCGTCGTCGATATTTCCGCCGTCCATGAGTATGAGCCGCTGCATGTGAGTAAAATCGAGGATCACACCCGCGCATTTATCAAGGTTCAGGACGGCTGCAACCAGTTTTGCAGCTACTGCATCATCCCTTATACGAGGGGCCGTGTAAGGAGCCGCCTTCCGGAGGACGTGGAGGCGGAGGTTTACGGGCTTTCGGCGGCCGGCTATAAAGAGATTGTCCTCACCGGCATCCACCTTTCTTCCTACGGCGTGGACTTCACGGAAAAAAAAGAAGACCTTTTAAGCCTGATTACGCGCCTTCATGCCATCGAAGGCATCGAGCGGATCCGTCTGGGTTCTCTGGAGCCGCGGATTATCACGGAGGAGTTTGTAAAGGCGATTTCCAGGCTTCCGAAGCTCTGCCCCCATTTTCATTTATCCCTTCAGAGCGGCTGCGACTCCGTTCTTTCGCGGATGAACCGCCATTATACGTGTGAGGAATATTTCTCCCGCTGCGAGCTTCTGCGGAACTATTTTGCCAACCCGGCCATCACCACCGACGTGATCGTCGGCTTCCCGGGAGAGACGGAGGCGGAGTTTGAGGAGACAAGAAAGTTCCTTGAAAAAGTGAATTTCTATGAGATGCATGTGTTCAAGTATTCCAGGCGGGCCGGGACGCGGGCCGACAAAATGCCGGATCAGGTGCCGGAACAGGTGAAGACGGAGCGGAGCGCCGTCCTCTTATCTTTGGAGAGGGAGATGTCCAGGCGGTACCGGGAGAGCTTTCTCGGGAAAGAGACGGAAATCCTTTTGGAGGAGCCGGTTAAAATCGGCGGAACCTGGTACATGCTCGGCCACACGAAGGAGTATGTGAAGGCGGCGCTTCCGATCCTGGACGAAGAAAGCGGAAGGCTGTCGAAAAACCGGCTTGTGTCCGGAATACTGAAAAATTTTCTGACAGATGAACTCATTTGTCTTGCAGAAAATCCGAAATTGGGGTAGAATAGTCTATAAGCAACTAAAGGACGTGGGGACATTTATGGGTGATATCAGGAATACACAGTATTTTAAGGCAGTACAGGAAGACAAAAAAATGGAAGTAAGCCAGGTTCTCCAGAGTGTGTATGAGGCACTGACCGAGAAAGGGTATAACCCGATTAACCAGATCGTCGGCTATATCATGTCCGGAGACCCGACGTATATCACAAGCCATAAGAGCGCCAGAAGCCTGATTATGAAGGTGGAACGTGACGAAATTCTGGAAGAGCTGATGGAAAACTACATCGAGACCAGACTGAAATAACAGAGGAACCGGAAAGAGAAAACGGCAGGAAACAGTTGGAAAAAGGCCAGCTTCTTTTGGTGTGGGTAAATTTCTGAGGACGGAGAGACAGATTTTATGAGGATACTTGGGCTGGACTTCGGCTCCAAAACCGTGGGGGTCGCAGTCAGCGACGCTCTTGGCCTGACGGCTCAGGGTGTGGAGACCATCGAGCGGAAAGAGGAAAACAAGCTGCGGAAGACATGCGCGAGGATTGAAGAGCTGGTGAAGGAATACGGCGCAGAGTCCATTGTACTGGGACTTCCGAAGAATATGAACGGCACAGAAGGGGAGCGGGCCGAAAAGTCGCGGGAATTCGGGGAAACCCTGAAGCGGCGGACCGGGCTTCCCGTCATTTTATGGGACGAGCGCCTCACGACAGTTGCGGCAGAGCAGGTTTTAATGGAAAACGGCGTGCGGAGAGAGAACCGGAAGGCCGTCATCGACAAGGTGGCTGCCTGCCTGATTTTGCAGGGATATCTGGACAGCCTTCGCGCCGGGATAGCCGCATGCGGCGAAGAACAGGAGAATTAGAATGGAAGATGAGAGAAAAATTACGCTGGTTGATGAAGATCAGACCATCGAATTTTTTGTAGTGGAAGAAACGAAGCTTGGCGGCGTGAGCTACCTTCTGGTGACAGACGCAGCCGGCGATGAGGAAGACGGCGACTGCTATCTTTTAAAGGACATGTCCGGAAAGGACGAGGAGGAGGCCGTCTATGAATTCGTCGAGGACGAAGAGGAACTGGACAGCCTGATGAAAATTTTTGCAGAGCTTCTGGATGATGTGGAGCTCGAGAGAGAGTAGGGAAGCCGGGGGATGCGGATGAACGAGGAAAAGGTAAAGGAGCTTTTGAGAAAAAAGGGACTCAGGGTTACATCCCAGAGGCTTCTGGTTTTGGAGATCATGGTTTCCCATCCCGGCGAACACCTGACAGCAGAAGAGATTCATGATCTGGCAAAAGAAACATGCCCGGAGATCGGGCTTGCTACCATATACAGAACCGTTCAGGTTCTCTGTGACCTGCAAATCGTAAGCAAGGTGACCTTTGACGACGGATATGCCCGCTATGAGCTGAGCGGAGAGGTAAGTGGCTCCGGGCACCGCCATCATCACGCCATCTGTACCGGCTGCGGAAAGGTCTATTCCCTGGAATCCGACCTTCTTGACAGCCTGGAAAAAGAGGTGTTTGAAAAGCTTGGCTTTTCTGTGACTGACCATGAGGTGAAGCTTTACGGCCTTTGCAGGGAATGCAGGGAAACGAACGGGGATGGTGAAAACAAGGAACGGAAAACAGACGGAGGTTTTTAGAGTGAAGAACGTGAAAAAACAGAATAGTGACTGTAAGGTCAAAATCATCCCCCTTGGGGGCCTGGAGCAGATCGGAATGAACATGACTGCCATCGAATACGACGACAGCATCATTGTCATGGACTGCGGCCTGGCCTTTCCGAGCGACGACATGCTTGGAATTGATCTTGTGATCCCGGACGTGACGTATCTGGTGAACAACATTGACAAGGTAAAGGGATTTGTCATTACCCATGGACATGAGGATCACATCGGGGCCATCCCCTACGTCCTCAAGATGGTGAATGCCCCGGTTTACGGGACGAAGCTTACCATGGGCTTAATCGAGCACAAGCTAAAAGAAAACAACATGTTAAAAAGCGTGAAGCGGAAGGTGGTAAAGCACGGCCAGTCCATCAACCTCGGGTGCTTCCGGGTGGAATTCATCAAGATGAACCACAGCATCGAGGATGCGGCTGCCCTCGCCGTTTTCACGCCGGCCGGCATCATTTTAAATACAGGTGACTTTAAGATCGACTACACGCCGGTGTTCGGGGACGTGACGGATCTCCAGCGGCTTGCGGAGCTTGGAAAGAAGGGCGTTCTGGCGCTGATGTGCGACTCCACAAACGCCATCCGCCCCGGCTTTACCATGTCGGAGCGCACCGTCGGAAAGACCTTTGACGCGATTTTCGCAGAGCACAAGCAGAACCGGATCATCGTCGCCACCTTCGCGTCCAACGTGGACCGGGTGCAGCAGGTCATCAACACGGCCTGCAAGTACGGCAGGAAGGTTGTCATCGAGGGACGCAGCATGGTGAACGTCATCGGCACGGCCACCGAGCTTGGATATATCAGTATCCCGGATGGGACGCTTATCGACATCGAGCAGCTTAAGAACTATAAAGAGGAGGACACGGTTCTCATCACGACGGGAAGCCAGGGCGAGTCCATGGCGGCCCTCTCCAGGATGGCGTCCTCCATGCACCGCAAGGTGTCCATCACGCCGCGGGACGTGGTTGTTTTAAGCTCCACGCCGATCCCGGGCAATGAAAAGGCCGTTTCCAGGGTTATCAACGAGCTTTCCATGAAGGGGGCGAAGGTGATTTCCCAGGATACCCATGTTTCCGGCCATGCCTGCCAGGAGGAGATCAAGTTAATCTACGCTCTTGTGCGGCCGAAATTCTCCCTGCCGATTCACGGCGAGTACCGTCACCGCATGGCCCAGAGGGATGTTGCGATCTCCATGGGAATCCCCAAGGAGAATGTGGTGATGCTCCACTCCGGCGATGTGCTGGAGATCGGAGAATCCGGGGCGGAGGTCGTTGACCGCGTGCCGGCCGGCGGCGTCCTTGTGGACGGCTTAGGCGTCGGCGATGTGGGGAACATCGTCTTAAGAGACCGCCAGAACCTGGCCCAGAACGGCATTATCATCGTCGTTCTGACCCTTGAAAAATACAGCAACCAGCTTCTTGCCGGGCCGGACATCGTCTCCAGGGGCTTCGTCTATGTGAGGGAGTCGGAGGATCTGATGGAGGAAGCCCAGGCCATCGTGGATCAGGCTGTGGCAGACTGCCTCGACCGCCACGTAAACGACTGGGGCAAGATCAAGAACATCGTCCGCGACAGCTTAAGCGATTTCCTCTGGAAGCGGATTAAGAGGAACCCGATGATCCTTCCGATCATCATGGAAGTATAGGAAAGTGACAGGCCCGGGGGCATCTGCCCCCGGACAGACGGAAGGCAGAGGATACCATATGAGCAGGGTAACACGTGAAATCAATAAAATCAGCATAACGGTCATCAGCATCTCCGGGAAGCTCGTGTTTTACGCGCTTGTCGCTGTTCTTCTTGTGGTTGGAGCCGAAAAGGGCTATGAATTCGGCCACAGCATTTTCTTTTCCCCCGGCATGGAGGCGGCGCCGGGAACCGACAAGACCTTCCGCTTAACGGGCGAGGAGTCCGTCCGCGAGGTGGGGCGCCTTCTCGAGGAGGCCGGCCTGATCAGGGATAGCAACGCGTTTTCGATCCAGGCCTTCTGCTACGAATATGAGGTTCAGGCGGGGGAGTTTAAGCTTAACACCTCCATGACCTCAAAGGAGATTATTTCTGCGCTGGAGGAAACCTCCGGGGAAGGGACGGAGGCCGGATGATTACTGACGAACGAATTACTGCTTATATTCATTCCCTGGATTCCGGGGACGGGATTCTCTGCGATGAAATAGCGAGAGAGGCAGCCGGCTCCTGTGTGCCGATTATCCGCAGGGAGACGGCTGCCCTTTTAAAAGCCATGGTGGCGTTAAAGCAGCCAAAAAACATCCTCGAGGTGGGGACGGCCGTGGGGTATTCTGCCCTTTTGATGGCCCGCGTCATGCCGGAGACTGCCCATATTACCACCATTGAAAAATTTGAAAAGCGGATCCCCATCGCCAGGGAGAATTTCCGGCGGGCGGGAGCCGAAGACAGGATTACGCTGCTGGAAGGCGATGCCGGGGAGATCCTTGCCGGCCTTTCCGGCAATTTTGATTTTATATTCATGGATGCAGCCAAGGGACAGTATTTGAACTGGCTGCCGGATATCGTGAGGCTTCTGCCTGCGGGCGGGCTTTTGATGTCCGACAACGTGCTCCAGGGAGGCTCCCTTGTGGAGTCCCGGTACGCGGTGGAGCGGCGCGACAGGACGATTCACGCCAGGATGCGGGAATACCTGTATGCGCTGACCCATATGGAGGAGTTTGAGACGAGCGTGGTTCCCATCGGGGACGGCGTGGCTCTAAGTGTCAGAAGAGAAAGGAATCGGAATGAGAAAGACGGAGCTTCTGCTTCCTGCGGGGAGCCTGGATGTTTTAAAGACGGCGGTCATCTACGGGGCTGACGCCGTTTATCTTGGCGGAGAGGCCTTCGGGCTCAGGGCCAAGGCGAAGAATTTTACAAATGAGGAGATCAAAGAGGGCATCGCCTTTGCACACGCCCGCGGCGTCAAGGTGTACATCACGGCCAATATCCTGGCCCACAACGGCGACCTGCCCGGCGTGGAGGCGTATTTTAAGGAGCTTTCTGAGATCCGGCCGGATGCGCTCATCATTTCCGATCCCGGCGTTTTCATGATCGCAAGGCGCGTCCTTCCGGACATGGAAATCCACATCAGCACCCAGGCCAATAATACCAATTACGGTACCTATAACTTCTGGTACGGCCTCGGCGCAAAGCGGGTGGTGACGGCCAGAGAGCTTTCGTTAAAGGAGATTCGGGAGATCCGGGAGAACATCCCGGAGGACATGGAAATCGAGAGCTTTATCCACGGCGCCATGTGCATCTCCTATTCGGGACGCTGCCTTTTAAGCAATTTCTTTACGGGGCGCGACGCCAACCAGGGCGCCTGCACCCATCCCTGCCGCTGGAAATACGCGGTGGTGGAGGAGACCAGGCCCGGCGAGTATATGCCGGTCTACGAGAATGAGAGAGGGACGTTCCTGTTCAACTCCAAGGATCTCTGCATGATCGAGCATGTGCCGGAAATGATCGAGGCCGGCATCGACAGCTTTAAAATCGAGGGGCGCATGAAGACGGCGCTCTACGCGGCCACGGTGGCGCGGACATACCGAAAGGCCATCGACGATTATCTGGAAAGCCCGGAAACGTACCGGGCCAATATGGAGTGGTACAAGGAAGAGATCGGCAAGTGCACCTACCGGGAGTTTACGACGGGCTTTTACTTCGGAAAGCCCACGGAGGAAATGCAGATCTACAACAACAGCACGTATGTGAAAAATTACATCTATCTGGGCACCGTCGAGGAAAAGGACGGGCGCGGCTTTGCAAAAATCGAGCAGAAAAACAAGTTTTCCGTCGGCGAGACCATTGAAATCATGAAGCCGGACGGACGGAACATCGAAGTGCAGGTTTGCGGTATTTTCAATGAAGACGGAGAGCCCAGGGAGAGCGCGCCCCATCCGAAGGAGGTCCTTTACGTGGATCTTTCCGGGGAGGCAGATGTTTACGATATTCTGAGGAAGAAAGACGAGTAAGCGTGAAGGCGGAAGGGAGATGACGAAATGGCGGTATTATTTGGCTGTCTCAGTGCGATGTGCCTGGTGTATTACGGGGTTATCGCGGCATATTCCGGCATCCGGACGGCGTTTTCGTCCATCTGGCTGATCCTCGCGGCCGTTTTGGCCGTCATGGCTGTTCTCTGCCGTCTTTACAGCCGCTTTAAGGACAGGATCCCCCTTTCCGTCACGGTTACGGCCGTCACGGCGGCAGCGGCGTTTTTTGCTGTGTTTGTGATCGTGGAGGCGGCCATGGGAACCCAGTTTTTCTCAAGCGGGAAGCGGAGCGTGGACTATGTGATTGTCCTCGGGACGCAGGTTAAGGGAGAGACACTGAGCCGTTCTCTGGAATACCGGATGGAGACGGCCGTCCGCTACGCGAAGATCCACCCCAACACGGTGTTCATCCTTTCCGGCGGCAAGGGGAAGGGCGAAGATGTGTCAGAGGCCTTTGCCATGTACGAGTACATGAAGGCGAACGGGATCCCCGAATACCAGATGATCCTGGAAGAACAGTCGACAAGTACTTACGAAAACCTTGTGTACAGCCGGCTTTTGATTGCAGAGCGGGAGGAGGACAGGCGGACGACAATCCGCGACGTGATGAGCGCGGCCGGGTATCTTTCGCCGCCGGATGAGGAAGTGCAGATCCATGTGGGGATCATCACCAGCAATTTCCACATGCTGCGCGCCAAGGGCATTGCAAAAAAGGTGGGGATTTCGGATCCCTACGGCATCTGTGCCAAATCCGATCCCGTTTTGTTCCTGCATCTGTGCGTGCGGGAGTGCTTTGCAATTTTAAAAGATAAATTTGTGGGCAACATGTAGGATAGAAGGAAAGCTGCGCCGGAAAAGGCGCGGCGCCGGCCCGGACGGCCGCTTTGGCTGCGGGCTGCGGCAGAACATTACAGCAAGAAAGGATTCAGGTTTATGGAAAGCAGACAGAGGGAACTGGAAGAGCTGATGGAGTACCGGCTCTTGGAAACCAGGGAAATCAGGGAGTTAAATGCCGTCGGGTATATTCTTGAGCATAAAAAGTGCGGCGCAAAAGTGTTTTTGATGGATACGGACGATGACAACAAGGTGTTTTTCATCGGCTTTCGGACACCGCCGGCCGACAGCACCGGCGTGCCGCATATTCTGGAGCATACCGTCCTCTGCGGTTCGGATAAATTCCCGGTGAAGGATCCGTTTGTGGAGCTGGTGAAGGGGTCTTTAAATACCTTCTTAAATGCGATGACGTATCCCGACAAGACGGTGTACCCCATTGCGAGCTGCAACGACGCGGATTTCCAGAACCTGATGGACGTGTACATGGATGCCGTCTTAAATCCCAGGATCGGGAAGGAAGAGAAGATCTTCATGCAGGAGGGCTGGCACTATGAGCTGGAGTCGCCGGAGGCGGATCTGACATACAACGGCGTCGTCTACAATGAGATGAAGGGCGTCTTTTCCTCGCCGGAAAGCGTCCTGGATCGGTACACGCGCCATGTGCTGTTTCCCGATACCTGCTATGGCTATGAGTCCGGCGGCGACCCGGAGGAGATCGTGAAGCTCTCCTACGAGGCGTATCTGGATTTTTATAAAAAGTATTACCATCCGTCCAACAGCTATATCTACCTCTACGGGAACATGGATATGGCGGAAAAGCTCCGGTATTTGGATCGGGAATACCTGAGCAAATACGAGAAAAAAGAGATTGATTCGGAGATCCGTCTCCAGAAGCCCTTTGAAAGGCCGGTGGAGCAGGAATTTTTCTACTCCGTCACCGATTCGGAGCCGACGGAACATGCCGCCTACCTTTCCGTGAACACGGCGGCCGGAAACGAGCTTTCGCCGAAGGAGTATATCGCGTTCCAGGTTCTCGAGTATGTGCTTTTGGATGCGCCGGGTGCGCCGCTTAAGCAGGCGCTTCTCGATGCCGGCATTGGAAACGACATCATGGGCGGCTACGAAAACGGGATTCTCCAGCCGTATTTTTCCATCATCGCAAAGAATGCCGACAGGGAGCAGAAGAGTGAATTCCTGGCCGTCGTCAAAGGCGCTTTGAGGAAGTTAATTTATCAGGGGCTTGATAAAAGGAGCGTCCTGGCCGGCATCAACTACTATGAATTCCAGTACCGGGAGGCGGACTTCGGTTCGGCGCCCAAGGGGCTTATGTACGGGCTTCAGTGCCTGGACAGCTGGCTTTACGGCGGCGACCCGATGATGCACTTAGAGTACGAGGAGACCTTTCAGGCGTTAAAGGAAGGCGCGGAAAACGGGTATTTTGAGGAGTTAATCAGGATGCACCTTCTCGACAATCCATTCGAGGCCGTTGTGACGGTGAGCCCCGAGCGGAACCTGACGGCAAAGATGGAGGCGGAGACAGCCGGGCGCCTTGCAGAATACAAAAAGAGCCTGAGCAAAGAAGAGATTGAGGCCCTTGTACAGAAGACAAAGGAATTAAAGAAGTATCAGGAGGAACCGTCGCCCAAAGAGGATCTGGAGAAAATCCCGATGTTAAAGCGGGAGGACATCCGGAAGGAGGCGGAAGAGCCTGTTTTTGAGGAGCTTAAAATCGAAGAGATCCCGGTGATCCGCCATTCGATGTTTTCGGGCGGCATCGGTTATCTGAAGGTCTTGTTCAATACGAACCGGGTGTGCCAGGAGGATCTCCCCTATGTGGGGCTTTTGAAGTCCGTCCTCGGCTATGTTAGCACCGGGCGTCACAGCTACGCCGATCTGACGACAGAGATTTTCTTAAACAGCGGCGGCGTGACCTTCGGCGTGACGTCCTATCCCGATCTTCGCACCGGCGGCTTTACCGGCGTGTTCGCTGCCAGCGTGCGGGTGCTTTATGAAAAGCTGGACTTTGGCTTTGAGATCCTGTCTGAGATTTTTACCGAGTCCATTCTCGACGATCAGAAGCGGCTTAAGGAAATTTTAGATGAGGCGAAGTCGAAGGCCCAGATGAAGCTTTTAAACGGAGGCCATTCGGCTGCCGTCGCCAGGGCCACCTCCTATTTTTCCGACACGTCCTATTATAACGACATGACAGGCGGGATCGGCTATTATGAATTCCTGGAGGGATGCGTCCGGGATTTCGACGGGAAGAAAGAAGAAATTATCGCCGGGCTCCGCCGCGTCATGGGACAGCTTTTTGTGAGAGAAAACATGGTTGTGAGCTATACGGCTGACAACAAGGGCTTTGCAAGGCTCCCGGATGCCATGAAAAAGCTGGCTGACAGCCTTCCGGCAGGAAGTGGAACCGTCTATGGGTTCCGTGCGCCGAGGGAGAATAAGAACGAGGGCTTTACGACGGCCTCCAAGGTCAACTACGCCGCCAGGTGCGGTACCTACGCCGGGAGCCGCTATGCCTATACCGGGGCGCTCCGGATCTTAAAGATCATGTTAAGCTATGACTATCTCTGGCTCAACATCCGCGTAAAGGGCGGCGCATACGGCTGCATGAGCAGCGTCGGCCGCACGGGAGAGGGGTATTTTGTCTCCTACCGCGACCCCAACGTAAAGGAGAGCAACGAGATTTATGAAGGAATCCCGGAATATCTCGAGCAGTTTGATGCCGATGAGCGGGACATGACGAAGTTTGTCATCGGAACCATCAGCGAGCTGGATACGCCGCTGACGCCGTCCCTGCGGGGGGCCAGGGGCCTTTCGGCCTGGTATTCCGGCGTGACGAAGGAGATGCTCCAGAAGGAGCGGGATGAAATCCTTTCGGTGACGGCAGAAGATATCCGCGCGTTAGGCGGGCTTGTCCGGGAGATTTTAAATACGGGAGCCGTCTGCGCCATCGGAAGCGAGGAGAAAATCCAAAATGCCGGAAACATGTTTAAGACCGTCCGGCCGTTATTCTCGGGCGCCGCAGACGCAGAGTAAGACAAAGGAGAAAGCATGAAGCAGAAATATAAATCCGGCTTTGTGACGTTAATCGGCCGGCCCAACGTGGGGAAGTCCACGTTAATGAACCACCTGATCGGGCAGAAAATCGCCATCACGTCGGAAAAGCCCCAGACCACCAGGAACCGGATCCAGACGGTTTACACCGATGAAAAGGGACAGATCATTTTCTTGGACACGCCGGGCATCCACAAGGCGAAAAACAAGCTGGGCGAGTACATGGTGAGCGTGGCCGAGCATACGCTTAAAGAGGTGGACGTGATTTTATGGCTGGTGGAGCCGGGAACCTATATCGGCGCCGGCGAACAGCAGATTTTAAAGATTTTATCGCGGGTGAAGACGCCGGTTTTCCTTGTCATCAACAAGATTGACACGGTAAAGAAGGAAGACATTATTAAGGCCATCGAGGCCTATAAGGATGTGTACCGGTTCGCTGAAATCATCCCGGTTTCGGCCATGAAAAAGACAAATACGGACACCTTGATCCACACGATTTTCCAGTACCTGCCGGAAGGGCCGCAGTATTACGACGAGGACACGGTGACGGACCAGCCCATGCGCCAGATTGCCGCGGAGTTAATCAGGGAGAAGGCGCTTAGGCTTTTGTCGGATGAGATCCCCCACGGCATCGCCGTCGTCATTGAGAAGATGTCCGAGCGGGACAACGGGATTTTTGACATCGAGGCCACCATTGTCTGCGAGCGGGATTCCCACAAGGGCATCATCATCGGAAAGGGCGGCGCCATGTTGAAGAAGATCGGCACGGCCGCCAGGATTGAGATTGAGAACCTGATGGATGCGAAGGTGAACTTAAAGCTCTGGGTCAAGGTTCGGAAGGAATGGCGGGACAGCGAGTTATATATCAAGAATTATGGCTACGACAAGAGGGACATCTGACAGAGGGATGATTCATGAGGGAACAGGTAAGCGCCGCCGGCATGGTTTTAAAGGCATCGCCGGTGGGGGAATATGACAGGCGGCTTGTGATCCTGACGCGGGAATTCGGGAAGATCACGGCTTTTGCCAGAGGGGCCAGGCGGCCGGGGAACAGCCTGATGGCCGTCTCGAACCCGTTTGTGTTCGGGAAGTTCCTGCTCTATGAGGGGCGCGACGCCTACACGCTTGCCGGCGCGGAGGTGAAGAATTACTTCATCGAGATTGCCGGGGACGTGGAGGCGGCCTGCTATGGCTCGTATTTCCTGGAGTTTGCCGATTACTACGGCAGGGAGGGGATCGAGGCGGAGGAGACCTTAAAGCTCCTTTACCAGTCCATGCGGGCGCTTTTAAATGAAAAGCTCCCGAACCGGCTGGTGAAGGCGGTGTTTGAGCTAAAGCTCATGGAGATCAACGGCGAGTATTTTGAGGAGCTGTCCGGGAACCTGGATCCGTCTACGCGGTACGCCTGGGAGTTTGTTCTGGCGTCGCCGGTGGAAAAGCTCTATACGTTTGCCCTCTCCGACCAGGTGCTTTTGGAGTTTTCCAGGTGTGTGGAGGAAAATAAGCGGAGATTTGTTGATAAAACCTTCCATTCCCTTGACATTTTGCAGGTTCTTGTGGATAATTAGAAATATCTATGCTTCCGGCAGCCGCCGCGGCTTAAAGGGGCAGCATCCTGTTTGCAGGAGGAAAGAAAAACATGAAGCTTAAGAAATTGATTCTGCTTGCCGCAGCAGTAACGGTCATGACGGCCGGCTGCGGGAATGGGGCGGAAAGCTCCGGGCCGGCATCGGATGTGACGTCCGTATATGTCACCAGGGAGGGCGCCGTGACCAGCGTCACCGTGGAGGAATACGATACGGAGGCCTTTGAGGACGACGAAGCCGGGCTTTTGGCGTCTGTCACCGAGGATCTGGAGGCCGTGACCGGGCCTCTTGGCGAAGGGGAAGAGTCCGGGGCGCCTGCGTCCATCCGGGAATGCACGATGAAGGACGGCGTGGCGACGCTTTTAATTGATTTTAAAGACATCGGCACGTATTTTCAGTACCTTGACGCCTATCCCGATGAGGAAAACGGGCAGATAAAAAGCCTGGATGTGACGACCGTAGCAGACGGGCTTTCCAAAGGGTATCTGACCGGCGCCGGGTTCGTGAAGGCGGACGGAAAGCGGGAAGCTGTGGAGACCTCGAAGGTGACGCGGGAAAGCAAGATGTATGTGGCTGCCGTCGAGGGGGCGGCCCTGATCCGCACGGACGGAGAGATCGTCTATGTTTCTGACAACGTGACGGAGATCACGGAAAACGGCGTCCGCACGCCAAAAGAGGGAACGGCCTATATTGTGTTCAAGTAAAAGGAGGAGTTTGGAGATGGAAAAGACAATGGAAAAAATCGTGGCGTTAGCCAAATCCAGAGGGTTCGTGTACCCGGGTTCTGAGATTTACGGCGGCCTTGCCAATACATGGGATTACGGAAATCTCGGCGTGGAGCTCAAGAACAACGTAAAGCGCGCATGGTGGAAGAAATTCATCCAGGAGAGCCCCTACAACGTCGGCGTTGACTGTGCGATTCTCATGAATTCCCAGACATGGGTGGCCTCCGGCCATCTCGGCGGCTTCTCCGACCCGCTTATGGACTGCCGTTCCTGTAAAGAGCGGTTCCGCGCCGATAAGTTAATCGAGGATTATATGGAGGAGCATGGCATCACGGCAGAGGGCTCCGTGGACGGCTGGAGCCAGGAGCAGATGAAGCAGTACATCGACGACAACAACATCTGCTGCCCGAGCTGCGGAAAGCATGATTTCACCGATATCCGTCAGTTTAACCTGATGTTTAAGACCTTCCAGGGCGTGACCGAGGACGCGAAGAACACCGTATATCTGCGCCCGGAGACGGCCCAGGGTATTTTCGTAAACTTTAAGAATGTCCAGAGGACGTCGAGGAAGAAGGTGCCCTTCGGCATCGGCCAGATCGGAAAGTCCTTTAGAAACGAGATTACGCCGGGCAACTTTACCTTCCGTACCAGAGAGTTTGAGCAGATGGAGTTAGAGTTCTTCTGCAAGCCGGGAACGGATCTGGAGTGGTTCGCTTACTGGAAGAAGTTCTGTATCGACTGGCTTCATGACCTGGGAATCAAGGACGAGGAGCTTCGCGCCCGCGACCATTCCCCGGAGGAGCTGTGCTTTTACAGCAAGGCTACGACAGATCTGGAATTCCTGTTCCCGTTCGGATGGGGCGAGCTCTGGGGCATCGCAGACCGTACCGACTACGACCTGACGCAGCACCAGAACGTGTCCGGCCAGGATATGTCCTACTTTGACGACGAGGTCAATGAAAAATACATTCCGTATGTAATCGAGCCGTCTCTCGGCGCAGACCGTGTGACGCTTGCGTTCCTCTGCTCGGCTTACGACGAGGAGGAGATCGGCGAGGGCGACGTGAGAACCGTCCTTCACTTCCATCCGGCCATCGCGCCTGTGAAAATCGGCGTGCTGCCGCTTTCCAAGAAGCTCAACGAGGGTGCGGAGAAGGTGTATGCAGAGCTCTGCAAGTATTACAACTGTGAGTTTGACGACAGAGGAAACATCGGAAAGCGTTACAGAAGACAGGATGAGATCGGTACGCCGTTCTGCGTGACGTATGACTTCGATTCCGAGGAGGACGGAGCCGTTACGGTCCGCGACCGCGACAGTATGGAGCAGGTGCGGATCCCGATTTCGGAGCTGAAAGCATACTTTGACGAGAAGCTTGCATTCTAATATAGAAAAAACGTGACAGAAGGGGGCCTGTGCCGGCGGATACGGCGCCAGCCTCTTTCTGTCTGTATAGGAGGAACTTTCGTGAAAATTGAGAGAATTGTCCTGGCTTCGGCGTCGCCGCGGAGAAAGGAGCTGCTTTTGCAGATCGGTCTTGTGCCGGAGGTGGTTCCGAGCCATGTGGAGGAACGTGTGACAACCGACGTGCCGGCGCAGGCGGTGGAGGAGCTTTCCAGACAGAAGGCCGAGGATGTGGCTGCCGGCTGCGGGGCAGGAACCCTTGTGATCGGGTCGGATACGGTGGTGGCTGCCGACGGAAAAATTCTTGGGAAGCCGGCGAGCCACGAGGAGGCTTATGAGATGGTAAAAAGCCTGGCCGGCAGGAAGCACCAGGTCTATACCGGCGTCACCATGATTCTTAAAGGGGAGTCCGGGGAACACGGCGTGACGTTTTCCGATGAAACCGAGGTGGAGGTGGTGCCCATGACCGAGGCAGAGCTTCGGGAGTATGCGGAGTCCGAGGAACCCATGGACAAGGCCGGGGCTTATGCGGTGCAGGGATTTTTTGCCAGATACATAAGGTGCCTTCACGGTTCCTATGCCAATGTGATGGGACTTCCCGTGTGCCGTGTATGGGAGGAGTACCGGCGGCTTTCTGAGGAGGCGGAGTATGATTAAGTTAATTGTGTCGGACATCGACGGGACGCTGACGAAGGACGGCGGGAACAAGCTGAACCCGGAGCTGTTTTCGGTAATTATGAAGTTAAAGGAAAAAGGGATCCATTTTGCGGCGGTCAGCGGCAGGCAGGCGGCGAGCCTGGAAACCTTGTTTGAACCTATCCGCGACCAGATTTTTTATGTGGGCGACAACGGCGCTTACGTGGGCTGTTATGGGCGGAACCTGTTTTTGACGGAAATCCGGCGGAAGACGGCCGTGGATTTTATCAAAGACATCCGCGAGGCCGGGCTGGAGGTCATGCTTGGCGGCGCCGAATATGTCTATGTGGATTCCAAAAATGAAGAGTATGTCCGGTGGCTCATGGAGGGGTACCAGTTTAAGATGAGGCGCGTGCGGGACGTCAGGTGGGTGAAAGGGCCGATCATCAAGGTTTCCGCCTGCTGTATGGACGGGATTGGAAACAAGGCGGATGGGCTCATGAAAAAGTACAGAAGGCGCCTTAAGCTGACGCCGTCCGGAAGCCAGTGGGTCGACGGCATGCACTTAAGCGTCAGCAAGGGAAACGCCGTGAAGCTTCTCCAGGAGAGCCTGTTTATCCGCCCGGAGGAGACCATGGCCTTCGGCGACCAGTTAAACGATGTGGAGATGCTAAAGCAGGCGTATTACAGCTATGCCGTGGAGAATGCCAGACCGGAGGTGAAAGAGACCGCCAGGTTTCTGGCAGATTCCAATGAGGATGACGGGGTTTTAAAGGTGCTGCGTCTCCTTTTGTAGGAAAAAGAGACATCTGGTTTTGAGGCAGAATGGAGTGAAACGATGGGAAGATGGACGAAACTTGGGAAGGCGGCAGCAGCATTTCTGGCCGCCGCGGTTCTTTGCGGCTGTCAGGCGGAGGTGCCGTTATTTTCCGGCAGCAAGGGGGAAAAGGAGTACGGGAGAGCGGAGGCCATGGCCATTGTGACGACGGAGCGGCACCGGTATGAGGAGCTTTACACGGATCAGATCTGGCATGTGACGGTGGACAACCGTGGGACGACCTTTGAGGCCTCTCTTCTGGATCAGATCCATGATTTCATGCGGGAGTTAAAAATCATGAGCCTGATGGCCAAGGAGCAGGAAATCCGTTTGTCGGGGCAGGAGGAAGAGCTGGTGAGCGAGGCAGCTTCCCGGTACATGGAGACGCTTGGCGAGCCGGCGGCGGAGGAGCTTGGCCTCGATGAGACAGCCATGAAAGGTCTGTTTTCCGATTATTGGCTGGCAGAGAAGCTGGCGGAACATCTGACTGGGAGCATGGATCTGGAGGTCAGCGACAGCGAGGCCAGGGTCATTACCGTATCCCAGATTGTGTTAGAGGACGCGGAGACGGCGGCCAATGTGCTTTCCCAGGTGCAGGCCGAGGGCGCAGACTTTTATGCCATCGCAAAGGAAACTTCTGTAAGTGAGGAAATCAAGGTGCAGCTTGGCCGCGGCGAGGCGGGAAGCGCCTATGAGGAAGCGGCTTTCGGGCTGGAGGCCGGGGAAATCAGCGATGTGGTGGCCGGGGACGGGCAGTTTTACATTATCCGGTGCGAAAACGACTACGACGAGGAGGCCACGCGGCTTCATAAGGAGACGATGATCCAGGACAGGAAGGATCAGGCGTTTTACGCGGCGTATCAGGCCTTTAAGGCGGGAGTGACCCTGACCGAGGAGCCGGAGACCTGGGAGGGGATCACGATTTCCCAGAGCCCTGCGACGCCGGCGGATTTCTTTGAGGTGTTTGAAGAGATCTGCGAGGGCGGCGAGATGGGGAGCTGATGGGCGGCAGAATCCCTGTTTTTATTGTGCAGCAGGAACATGCAGAGGGGATTTTGAATATTGCAAAAAGAATCTGCATATGTTATAATGCCGGTAGGCAAAGAGAAGTGATATTATTTCCATGTCAGATGACGAAAACCCCGGAGGTGCGACTCCGGGGTTTTCTATTCCGTTTTGGTATGGTGGCTTAAACCATAGGCTGATTACCGACTATTTGTCGCCATCCAACCATTTGATGATGTAATGGCAAATTACACCAGCCGCAACAGCGACAATAAGAGAAGTGGTTATCTCCAAGCCAGACACCTCCCTTCCGTACCAATCTAGGAGGCGGTAACATAAAAATTATATCATGGCCTTTGATACACCGCAATTCGATTTTCTATATATCTTGCAAAAAATATGCATGTGCTATAATGCCGGTAGGCAAAGAAAGATAATAGTATCCACATGATACACAGCGAAAGCCCGGGAGACGCAAACTCCCGGGCTTTCTGCTTTTCACATCCAAATTAGTTAATCTCAATCTTCACAGCCTCTTCCGGCGTAAAGGAGTTTTTCAGGTCGTAGATGTTGTGATGGGTGAAGTCGCGGAGCGCTCTGTCGCCGAGGAAGTAGTTTCTCTGGTACTTTCCTTCCTTTACGAGGAGCCAGTTTTCCCGATCCCACTTCATGTAGCCGTCCTCATCGGACTTGGTTTCGGAGAAGACAAGGTCAACCTGGCGGTTGTTGTCAAGGAATTTGACTAAATCTGCCTCCGTTACTTCGATTTCCTGTTTTGCCTGGACATCATATGCTTTCATGTGTTTCAATTCCTCCTGAATATTCTTTTTTGGCGGCGCGGCAGAAGGTCCTGCCGGCCGCACATTTTTATGTTTGTTTAATTCTCAAAGAAGGCCTTTACAAGGCTGTTGAGGGCATGCTGGTCTTCTGCACCCATGGTTTCCATGGTGGAGTGCATGGCCCAGAGTCCGACGCCGGCGTCGACGGCTTTTACGGCTAACTGGCAGGACGAGATGCTGCCCAGCGTGGAACCGCCGCGGATGTCGGAACGGTTGGAGAATTTCTTATACGGAATGCCGTCCTTTTTGCAGAGTTCTTCGATCACGCTGACGGCCGTAGCGTCGGTGGCGTAGGACTGGGTCGAGGACATCTTGATGACGACGCCGTCGTTTAAGAGCGTGTGGTTCTTCGGGTCGTAATTGTCCGGCTTGGACGGATGGTAGGCATGTCCCACGTCCATGGACAGAAGGAAGCTCTTAAACATGGCGCTTAAATACTGTTCCCTGTCGAAGCCAAGGGAGAGGAAGAGCTTCTCCATGAGCCGGTCGGCGGCGGTGGAGGCTGCGCCCTGCTTCGTGCGGCTTCCGACTTCCTCGTTGTCGTAGAGGGCGATTAAGGAGATGGTGTCATCGTTCTTTCCGCTCTGAGCTGCTGTGAGCAGGCCTGTCAGGCATGCCTCAACAGAAGTCAGGTTGTCGAGACGCGGAGCGGAGTAGAATTCTTCGTTCATGCCCCAGAGCGTGCCTTTCTCCCAGTTGTAGAGATAGAACTCATAATCCAGGATCTCTTCCTTTTTCGCATCCAGCTCTTTCGCCAGAAGATCCAGGAAGAAGCTGTCTTTATTCAGCTTTTCCGTGAGGATTGTAAGTACGGGCAGCATGTCAATCTGCTTGTTGGGTTCCACATATTTTTCATTGTCGCGCTTGATGTGGTTTGCCAGGTTAGGAACCATTAAAAGCGGGCGTTTGAAATCCACCAGCTTTTCTTCCGGATGGAAGGCATCCTTTCCGCGCAGGCAGACACGGCCAGCCATGGAAAGGGGCCGGTCAAACCAGGTCTGAAGGATCTGGCCGCCGTAGGCTTCCACGTTTAAGAGCCCGTAGCCGCCCTTTGCCATTTCCGGTGTGGGCTTTACACGAAGGCAGGGCCAGTCGGTGTGAGAGGCAGCCATGCGGATTTTTGGCGCGCTGCCGCCTTTTTTTACGTTTCCGCCGACGGTAAAGGCAAGAAGGCTGGAACCGTAGAGATTGACATAATATGATTTTCCCGGTTTGATCTCCCATGCTTTATGGGCCTTCAGCTCCTCAAAGCCCTGAGCAGAGAGGCGCTCCACGCTCTTTTCGATGGCATGGTAGGGGGAGACTCCGGCCTGGAGAAGGTCTTCCAGGGAACGGATGGCTTTTTTGGCATCTTTCATTGCAGTTTTCCTCCGATTTTTGTTCGTCCGCAGGCAGGGAACCCGTGCCGCGGCAGGTGTTGCATATAGATTAAGTATAGCATATTCGTTGCATATTTTCTACGGTTATTGTAGAATATGATGGGAGGTAGGAGACGGATGGTTGCACTGAGAATTGCGGAACAGAAGACGTTTACGGCCGGGCTTTTTCTCGGGGAGCTGTTTGACGGTTTTCTCGTGAGGGAAGCGAATATCGTCACCTTCAACAGCTTTACGGTGGACGGGCGCGTGCGGCAGGGATATTATTCAGATGAGGAGCTGGAGGAAAAGCGGATCGAGGAATTTTCTTCCTGGGGCGTTTTAAAGCCCTTTTGTTTTTCCCTGATTAAGGGGAACCGCCTGCCGGAGAGCTTTCGGATTGTGCTTCTTCTGGCGCCGGAAGCGCGGGAGCGGTTCGTGAAGGCCAGGGGATCCGGGCTCCTGCCGGAGCAGGTGGGCGGCCTGTATCTGAATATCCAGTATGAAAATGGGGAAATGTACTGCATAACGGGAACCTCCCTTCAGGTGTTCACCATGGATAAGAGCCTGGAGCGGGAGTGGGACGAAAGTGTCAGGCAGTTTTTGAAAAAGCATGGGATTGCGTTTGAGGAAAGGGGTTAAGGAATGAAAAAGTTTTCAGAACTTGAATATGTGAGACCGGACATGGAAAAGGCCGGGGAGGCGGTGAAGGCGTGTGTGAAGGCCATGAAAACGGCCGCCTCATATGCGGAATTCAGGGATGCCTACATGGAGTATGTGAAGCTGGACACGGAGCTTGCAACGGCAAAAAGCATCGCCCATATCCGGAACACGGTCAATTTGATGGACGAATATTATGAAAAGGAAATGGCATATTTTAACGCTGAAATGCCGAAATATCAGCTTCTTGTGAAGGAAATGGGGACGGTGATCCTTGAATCGCCCTTTAAGAAGGACATGGAGGCGGAGTTTGGCAGGATCCTGATTCAGAATTTGGAGGCCGGCCAGCTTCTTTCCTGCGAGGCTGTTGTGGAGGACAAGGTGAGGGAGGCCGATCTGGCGTCTCTGTATTCCAAAACCGTGGCCGCGGCATCAGCGGATTTTCATGGCGAAAAGTTAAACACCTACGGGCTTTTAAAGCATATGCAGAGCACCGACCGAACGGAGCGCCGGGAGGCGTTTTTGGCATGGGCCGGGCTTTTTGAGAGCATCGCGCCGGAGATCGACCGGATTTATGACGGCCTTGTGAAGCTGCGTGCCGGCATGGCAGAAAAGCTGGGCTTTGAGAATTTTGTCCCCATGGGCTATCTGGCACGCCGCCGCTATGACTATACGGCAAAGGAGCTTTCTGTCTTTCGGAAGCAGGTGAGGGAGGTCATCGTCCCGGCCTGCGAAGCGCTTTTTGAGCGGCAGCGGGAGGCTCTCGGCCTTGATAAGCTCCATTACTATGACGAATCCGTCGGGAGCCCCGAGGGGAATCCTGTGCCGGTGGGCGGCAGGGATTACCTTGTGGCCCAGGCGCAGAAGATGTATCGGGAGCTTTCGCCGGAGAGCGGGGAATTTTTTGATTTCATGGTACAATACGATTTGTTTGATTTGGAGGCAAAAAAGGGAAAACGTGTCGGCGGCTACTGCACGACTCTGCCGCTTTACCATGCGCCGTTCATTTTCTCCAATTTCAACGGCACCGAGGCCGATGTGAACGTGCTGACCCATGAGGCCGGCCATGCGTTTGCCGGGTTTACGGCCGCGAAGTTCCAGAAAATCCCGGAGCTCTGCCACAGCACCAGCGAAATCAACGAGATTCACTCCATGGGCATGGAGCTTTGGACGTATCCGTGGATGGAGCTGTTTTTCGGGGAGCAGGCAGATCAGTACCGAAGGGAGCATCTGGCGGATGCTTTAAAGAAGATACCGTATATGGTATGTGTGGATGAATACCAGCACCGGGTGTATGAGAAGCCGGACATGACGGCCATGGAGAGGCGGAAAGTCTGGAGAGAGCTTGAGAAAGTCTATATGCCGTGGCGGGATTACGACGGCAACGAATTCTTGGAGAACGGCGGCTTCTGGATGCAGAAACAGCATATTTTCCTGTATCCGTTCTATTATGTGGACTATGCCATGGCGCAGATCGGAGCTTTTGAGTTCTATACGAAGATGAAAGAGAACCGGACGGCGGCATGGGAGGATTATTATAACCTCTGCAAGGCCGGCGGATCGAAGGGGTATTTTGAGCTGCTTGCGGAGGCGAAGCTCCATAATGTGCTGGAAGAGGGCGCTGTGAGGGAGGCGCTTGCGGGAGTGTTGGCGGAGTTGGGGGTGTAAAGTTGTAAAAGGGATTGAAGAATATGAGGACGGCCCGAGCATTTTCTTTCGGCCGCCAGGCGGCCTACGCCGGTTTGAGGTTTCACTGCACAACCCCTCCTGAAAGCTCTGTAAGATGATGCATACCGGCGCACCTTCTTACTTCAGCGCTTAAACAGGCACACGCCGTTGCCTGTCTCTTTCTATTATCATATGAGAGTCAGAGAAATATTTCAATCTTTTTTCGACAGGGAAAATAAATGCCCCATAAAGACGTTTATCCCTAAAAAGGGAACACACGACATCCAAATCAGATGTTTTGTGTTCCCTTTTTTGCTGCACAAAGCCCGGCAAGCGGCATCATGCCTGCATGAGATACCCCCACTCTGACCGGCCCTCCTGCGTGGACGCCATGTCAATTTCAGACTTAATAAGGACTTGAATGGAATTTCGGACGTAGAAACATTTCGGAAGACTTTTATGAAGAGAAAAAAAATTTCTGTATTTATGAAGAATAAACGAAAATAAGAGAAAAAATAAAAGAATATTGACAAAATTATACAAAAAAATTACTCTATTCACAAAAGAATACAAGTCTTGTTTTGGACTTGAAGAAGAGGAGGTAAGGTATGAAAAAGCAGGAGGTATTCTCCTATCTGGCCAGCCAGCAGGAATTTCTGGCGCAGGTCAGTGACGCAATCTGGGACACCCCGGAAACATGTTTTGAAGAGTCCGCGTCTGCGGAAACGCTCTGTAAGGCCCTAGAGGAGGCCGGTTTCACGGTGGAACGCGGCGTGGCGGATATTGCCACGGCTTTCACGGGAACGTATGGACATGGAAAACCTGTCATTGGTTTCCTCGGCGAATTTGATGCCCTGTCCGGCCTGAGCCAGGTGGCCGGTTCTGCCGAAAAATGCCCGCTCATTCCCGGCGGGAACGGCCATGGCTGCGGTCATAACCTGTTGGGAGCCGGGTGCCTCGCAGGCGCCATGGGTATGAAAAAATATCTGGAAGAGACAGGATGCGAAGGCACGGTTATTTTCTATGGCTGCCCGGCAGAAGAGGGCGGTTCCGGAAAAGCGTTCATGGCGCGGGAGGGCTGCTTTGATATGCTGGATGCGGCGATTGCATGGCATCCGGGAAGCACTTACAATGCGTCCGGAGGCGGGATGCTGGCGAACTGCCAGATTTACTTCCGCTATAAAGGCGTCAGCTCCCATGCGGGAATTTCTCCGCACCTGGGGCGCAGCGCGCTGGATGCGGTTACGCTGTTCAATGTAGGGATTCAGTTTTTGCGCGAGCATGTCCTTCCGTCCGTCAGAATGCATTACGCCGTAACCGACACCGGCGGGTTCTCCCCGAATGTGGTACAGCCCACAGCAGAGGTTCTGTGTCTTTTACGCGCTCCGGACAATGAGATTCTTTCCGATGTCCGCGCCCGTGTGGAAGACATTGCAAGGGGCGCTGCGCTGATGACCGGCACAGAACTGGAAATTGATTTTGTGAAGGCATGCTCTAACGTGGTTCCAAATAATGCACTGGGCTTTGCGGCCGTGGAAAATCTGCGGCTTTTGGAACGGCCTGAATACTCGAAAGAAGATATGGAATTTTATTCCCGGATTTCCGCAACGAACAAAGACGGCGACGCCGAACACCCTGTTTCCGAAGAAATCCCGGATTTTAAGCCCACGGATTCCGTATTCCCGGCATCCTCCGATGTGGGCGATGTAAGCTGGGTCGCCCCGACCATTTCCATCAGTACGCCAACCTGGCCCGTCGGCACAGCCGCACATTCCTGGCAGGCAGTTTCCGTAGGAAAAAGCACGCTGGCGCACAAAGGGACGCTGGCAGCCGGACAGGCCATGGCCGGTATTGCAATCGACATCCTTGAAAAGCCGGAGCTTCTTAAGGCGGCAAAAGAGGAACATAACAAACGCCTGAAGGGCGGGAAATATGTGTGCCCCATTCCAAAAGGAGTAAAACCGAGAATCATTTCCAATAAGAAATAGCGAGAGAAAGGAGATATCTTATGTCAACACAGACAATTATCTGCCTGGTCGTGTTCGTCGCCACTCTGGCGTTATATATGTCCAATAAATTCCCGCTGCCGTTAGTCTCCATGACGGCCATGGGCATTTACGTAATAACCGGATGTCTGGAACCATCCTCAGCACTGAGCTGTTTCTCAAACTCTTCTGTCATCATCATGGGTTCCATGTTCATTGTGGCCGGCGGACTGAACCGCACCCAGATGGTACATAAAGTGACGGATCTGGCCTATAAAGTATCGGGCGGCAATTTCTATAAGGGATTGATCCTGTACTGCCTGGTCACTCTGGCCATCGCACAGGTTGCACCTTCTGCGATTTTGATCTTTTCGATCTGCTATCCGCTGGTAGCTGATTTCTGCCGAAAGAACAACGAAAGCCCGTCCAAGGCGATGTTCTCCATCGTTTTAATCTGTATCTGTACCGTAACTTCCCTTCCGATTGGTTCCGGTGCAACCAGCTATATTACCGCAAATTCCCTGTGGGAAACCTATGGCCTCACCGCAAAAGAGGGAATGTTCGACCCGATGCTGGTTTACATGCCGACATTGATCCTGTCCGTTCTGTTTGCCATGTTCTATTGTCCGAAGGTCGCGCCGGACTATGGCCCTTTATACACGGATGTTCAGCTGAAACAGCTCAAGGAACAGAAACCTCTGGATCCGTTCCGTGAATTCATGGGGTATGGAATCTTCGTGGCAGTTGTTATCGCCATCCTGTTTTCCAACTACCTTCCGGCCACGATCCCGACCTGGATGATCTGTTTTATCGGCGCCGTTTTAACAATCCTTACCGGTGTTTTGTCTGAGAAAGAGGCAATGGAAGCATTGACGATGCCGCCGATCTTTTTATACATCGGCTCCCTTGCCGTAGGAAATGCCCTGGTTGCTTCCGGTGCCGGTACCTTCATCGCAGAAGGCATTCAGAGTATCCTGGGCGACAACCCTTCCAAATGGGTCGTCATCATCATGTTCTGGCTGGCAGGATTCATTGTTACCCAGTTCATGTCCAACATGGCTTTATATTCCGCATTGCAGCCGGTTGTCCTGCTGATGTGCGCGACTTACGGATGGAATCCGACAGGCCTTTACAACATGCTGTGGAAGGCAACCTTCACTTCCTATCTGACTCCGCTTTCGACCGTGGCAATTCCGCTTTGTATGGCGGTCGGCGGCTATAAACAGAAGGATCTGATCCGGATGGGATTATTGCCGGCCCTGGTGATTTCCGTCGCCAATATTTTGTGGTGCGGCCTGATGTTCCCGCCCTATTAAACAGGCGTCTGTACATAGGGCAAAAAATCGGATTTTCAGGGAGATAAATTCATGGCTGAGAAGAAAGTCAATTATGGCTGGATCATCGTTGCCTACGGAGTGCTGTGCATGCTGGTTCTTCATTACGGCACCATAGGCAGTCAGGCCATATTTTTATTACCGATTACAGAAGATATGGGGGTCAGCACAACAACGCTGACCCTCGCATCTACATATGGCACAGTTGTAAGCCTGATCGTCACACCTCTGGCCGGAAAACTGATGGATCGGAAAAGCATCCGGAAGCTGATGTTCATGGGTGTCCTGGGGACTGGCCTAACCATGGTGGCGCAGAGTTACATGACGTCTGTGCATATTTATTATCTGATCATACTGATCCGGACAGCGCTCAACCCGTTTGCGTTAATGATGCCTTTTGCCGCTCTGACGGCAAGGTGGTTCACGAAAGAGAACCGTTCATTCGCAGCCAGCATCGTTTTTGTGGGAATCAGCCTTGGCGGTGTACTTTTATCGAATCCCCTGGCAGCGCTGATCGAAAGCATTGGCTGGCGGCTGACTTACCGCTATTATGGCCTGACTGCCGTGGCGGTGCTTGCTCCGCTGACATTGCTTTTGATCCGCGATTATCCCGATCACTATGAAGAGATGATTCGGGCGGAGGAACCAGAAGCCGCCGGCGGGAAGGCGGATTTTTTGTCACTGTTCAAAGACGTGCGCTTCCTGCTTATCTGCGTGGGCATGGGCTGCATTTCCTTCATTGGCTGTTCCCTGTACCATATTTCCTCTTACGTGCAGTCACTTGGATACGATGCTCAGTTCGGCGCCTTCATTATTTCCTTATATAATTTTGCCTGCATTTTTTCAAAGATGATCATGGGCCGGCTTTTTGACAGAAGAGGTTTGAGAGCCGGGATTTTGTTCGGTGCACTTGGAATTGCCGGCTCTTATTTCCTTATGGCAATCTCCATTTTTAAGTCCAGCGCACCGTTTCTGATCGTTATCGCCCTGTTCTACGGAATCGGGAACACCTGCCAGAGCATCACTGCGCCATCGCTGGTGTCGGGAGTTTTCGGCGTTAAAAATTACAGCGAAATCTATGCGAAGCTGACGACCGTTACCATGGTCGTCAGTGCGGTGAGCACTCCGCTTTTATCGGCCATCTATGAGGCCAGTGGAAATTATTTTGCCGCCTGGGCCGTCTGTTTCGTGCTGTCCGTGGTTTCAACGGCCAGTCTCCTTGCAGTCAGCCGTATCTGCCAAAAGTGACCGGGGGTTCATCTCCGGGCATAAAAACAGTGCCGCCAAAAAAATGGCGGCAGAAAGGAGATTTCATATGGAACTATTTGCGGCGCTTTGTGAAAAAATCTGGATCGTTATGATGCTTACAGCCTTCTTTGTCTGTCTGGCGAAAGGATGGCTAAAAAAGGGCTTTTATCTGACAAGCGATCAGGCGCAGGAGGCCGAATACAGAGAAGAACGGCAAAAAGAGAGATTGTCAGAAAAAGCGAAGGTCAAAAAGCTTCCGTCATGAAAGGAACGGGCCAAAATCAATCTCATAGACGGTGGAAGGCCGCCCGGCGCCGTTTAAGTTGACGGTTCTGACCGGGCGGGCCAGGCCGCCGTCCGCCAGCTTTAAAAGAATGCGCGCGGCGCTGCGCGGGGTGATTTCCAGAAAATACACCAGGTCGCCGGAAGTGAATTCGTACATGTTCCTGGTTTTTTGAAGGGACATGAGCTTTTCTAAGTTGACGGCGGCGATTCCCAGGGATTTTGCCAGGGAAAATACATGGGCATCCGGCTGGAGACCGTAGCTTATGGAGCGGTTGCTGTTTAACGGCCCTACCATCTCCTGAGATTCCGTAACGAGGTAGGTATAATGGTGCTTGTCCCGGCTGCATTCGGCCAGGGCTCTTTTTGCGTTTTTGTAGGCGGCCACAATGTCAAAGCCGATTCCCCACCCCAGTTCCGGAGGAAACGGGAGAGCCTTGTGAAGCTCGCTGGAAAGCAGGCATTGGGTATAGTTTTGGGTGAGGCTTTTGACTTCCATGCTGGAGGTGGTGACCTCGAAGCAGGGGCCGTTTTTCCGGATCAGGATGTTCTGGCTGTGTTTCATGGAGAAGGCGTCTAAGGCCTTTCTCAGCCGGTCATAGGTTTCCTGGCTCTGGTTTTCTGCGGGAACCTTTACGATACAGCAGGCCACCAGGGAATTCTGGAGCAAGGATTCCTTGATGTCGGCAAGGAGCGCATGGAAATGTTCCAGGATGGTCTCTGAGGACGGCATCAGAAGGACGTGGGGAATCCCTTCCTTTTCAAGCTGTTCGGCCAGGTTGGTAAAGCGGGTCACGAGGATATCAAAGACCTTTTCCTTCCAGAGGGCCCGGTAAATGTCCATGGAACGCTCATAGATGGGCGAGCGCAGGAAGCGCCGGTGTTCCAGCGGAGTGTGGCCGATTGGTGAATGGGGGGGGGTAATTGCCGTAATCAAAAATATTGCGGAAAACAGCGGGATCCACGATGGTGTCAAAATAGACGCGGGAGAAGTCGAGCCCCGGATTTGCTGCAAAAAGCCGGGCCGCGGCCAGATAAAAATCCCGGTTTTCCAGGTCGATGCAGCGGGACGGCTTCGGGATGGGGCCGATGTTTTCCTGGACATACTCCCGCGGGATCGGCCCGCTGAAAAGGATCCCGTCGAATTTCCGGCTGTTTTTTTCATAGAGCTTTCCAAGCTCCGCCATGGATTCGTAAGGAAAATAGGTGACAGTGCAGCGGCGGCGCATCTCCTGATCGACGGTGCGGATATTTTCCAGGGACTGCCTGGCCGTAAAAATTCCGATGGAAATTGGCATATGGGACACCTCGCATGGTAAAAATTTTCCTGCATGGGATTACATCTATTGTATCGAATCCGGCATCAGGTGTAAACCTCATTTGAAAAGCCAGAACAGAAAAATTGATCGCATCCGCCTGATTTATTAGCACTCATCCAATCTGAGTGCTAAATTTCTGTTGACATTTTCCTTCCAGGGTATTACAATATTCCATGTCGCAGATGGTTTGGGAGTTTTCTGCGGAATCAGAGGAATATTTCTGTTTATACTTTATATATAGAAGGAGTGATTTACCATGGCAAAGACGGGAAGCCTTTCCATCAACAGTGAGAACATTTTTCCGATTATCAAAAAGTGGCTGTATTCCGACCACGATATTTTCTACCGTGAGTTAATCAGCAACGGCTGTGATGCCATCACGAAGTTAAAGAAACTGGCGTTAATCGGAGAGTACGAGGAGCCGGAACAGACGGAGTACAAGATCCAGGTGACGGTGAACCCTACGGACAAGACCATCAAGGTGACGGACAACGGCCTTGGAATGACTGAGGAGGAGGTTGACGAGTACATCAACCAGATCGCCTTTTCCGGCGCCCAGGATTTCTTAAACAAGTATAAGGACAAAGCCAATGAAGACCAGATTATCGGCCACTTCGGCCTCGGCTTCTATTCGGCGTTCATGGTGGCTGACCGCGTAACCATCGACACCCTTTCCTGCCGCCCGGATGCGAAAGCCGTTCACTGGGAGTCCGAAGGCGGAAGCGAGTATGAGATGACGGACGGGGACAAGGACACCGTCGGAACCACCATCACCCTGTACTTAAACGACGACAGCACCGAGTTCTCCAACCTGTACCGCGCCCGCGAGGTCATCGAGAAATACTGTGCCTTCATGCCGGTGGAAATCTATTTAAACGACGAGACGGCGGAGCCGGAGTATGAGACCATCGAAAAGGACGAGCTGACGGAGAAGGACACCATCGTCGAGACCATCGTGGAAGAAGCGAAGACCGAGGAAAAGGAAAACGAGGACGGGACGAAGGAGACGGTGGAGATCTCCCCGGCTACGGAAAAATATAAGATTTTAAAACGCCCGGAGCCCTTAAACGACATTCATCCGCTCTGGAACAAGCACCCCAACGAGTGCACCGAGGAGGAGTATAAGGAGTTCTACCGGAAGGTATTTTTAGACTTCAAGGAGCCGTTATTCTGGATCCACCTGAACATGGATTATCCGTTCAACTTAAAAGGCATCCTGTATTTCCCGAAGATCAACATGGAATATGAGAGCATCGAGGGAAAGATCAAGCTCTACAACAGCCAGGTGTTCATCGCCGATAACATCAAAGAGGTTATTCCGGAGTTCTTAATGCTCTTAAAGGGCGTCATCGACTGCCCGGATCTGCCGCTTAACGTGTCGAGAAGCGCCCTTCAGAACGACGGCTTCGTGAAGAAGATTTCCGACTACATCACGAAGAAGGTGGCCGACAAGCTGACCGGCATGTGCAAGACCGACCGGGAGACCTATGAGAAATACTGGGACGATATCAACCCGTTCATCAAATTCGGCTGCTTAAAGGATGAGAAATTCGCCGAGAAGATGAATGACTACGTCATCTTTAAGAACCTGGAGGGCAAGTACCTGACCTTGAAGGACTGCCTGGAGGCCAACAAGGAAAAAGGCCATGAGAACCAGATTTTCTATGTGACGGACGAAAAAGAGCAGAGCCAGTACATCAACATGTTTAAGGAGGCAAACCTTGACGCCATCATCCTGCCTCACGCCATCGACTCGCCGTTTATCACCCATCTGGAGCAGAAGAACGAGGGCGTGAAATTCATGCGGATCGACGCCGACGTGAATGAGACCTTTAAGGAGAAGTCCGAGGAGACAGAGGAAGCCAAGGAGCAGGAGAAGAAGGAGACGGAGTCCCTGACGGAAATTTTCCGGAAAGCGCTCGGAAACGACAAGCTGGAAGTGAAGGTGGAGAAGCTTAAAAATGCATCCCTCTCTTCGATGATTACCGTGTCCGAGGAAAGCCGCAGGATGCAGGAAATGATGAAAATGTACAGCATGTACGGCGGCGGGGCCGACATGTTTCCGGCGGCGGAGACACTCGTTTTAAATGCTAACAACAGCCTGGTAAAATACGTCCTGGAACATAAGGACGGCGAGCTGACAGGAAAAATCTGCGAACAGCTTTATGACCTGGCGAAGTTAGCCCACGGAAGCCTGTCCCCAGAGCGGATGACGGGATTCATCGCAAGAAGCAATGAGCTGATGCTCAAAATGGCTGGAGAACAGTAAATGGTTTCGGGATCCCGGGGCGGCAGGCGGCCGTCCCGGGGTCTTTGGATAAGGAAAACATATGGAATTTACGAAAAAAGAGTACAGAAGAACATTTGCCGGATTGGGATTGGCGCTCTGCCTTCTGGAGGTTCTGAGGGTTTTTGGGAGCCTCCTCTATGAGTATGTCCTGAACCGGGTCTGGAACCAGGAAACAGGCGTATCCGGCCTGCTCTCCTGGCTTTTTGCTTCCCCCTGGACGGATACCCTGGTGCAGTATGTGTTCGTGCTTGGGGTTCCCTACCTGCTTATCATGGCGCTTTTAAAGCGCATGCCGAAGGCGGAACGGTGGAAGGACAGCCTGCCGCCGGGGATTTTTGTGGCGGCCCTCGTCATGTCCCTTGGCCTTGGCTATCTTCTCAATCTCACCGGGGTCTTTATAAACAGCGGCGTGTCGCTCTTTACGGGAAAGCCGGCAGATGAGATGAACCCAGTGACTGACATGATGAGCGTCCTCACGCCGTCCATGGTGATTTACACCTGCCTTCTGGGCCCGTTCATGGAGGAGCTTCTGTTCCGCGGCGTCCTTCTTTCGCGGGCCAGAAAGTTCGGCGACAGGACGGCCGTGCTGTTTACGGCAGTTCTTTTCGGCCTGATGCATGGGAACCTCAATCAGTTTCTGTATGCGGCCGCCATCGGCATCGTGTTCGGCTACGTGGCCGTTTATACAGGGCGGATCCGTTATACGGTGATGCTTCATATGATGGTGAATACGTATTCCGTGATCCTTTTAGCCGGGGAAGAGCTTCTTTTATCGACTGGCCTGGTGATTCCGCTCGTGGGCTATGGGCTTATGATACTGCTGTCCGTCGTCCTTTTGATCTGCGGCGCCGTCACCTGCATCTGGCTTTACGGGCGGGAGGCCATCATGCGGATGGGCATGACGGAAGCCGCGCCGCCCTCCTGGCGGAAGTATGCGTGGCTCAATGTGGGCTTCCTGCTTTATCTGGCTTTCGGACTGTTCCAAATGATGTTATATCTTCTGTATTAAGTATTGACTTTCACTTTCCTGCACTCTATAATATATGGTAATTGATACTATGTCACAAGATTTTCAATGTGACAGAATAGAAGTGCTGGAGGAAGAAGATGCGGTATAAGATTATTGGCGACAGTTGTCTGGATTTGACCGAAGATCTGAAAAAGGACAGTCATTTTGAGATGATTCCGTTTACCCTGATGGTGGGGGATAAGCAGTTTATCGACGACGAGAGCTTCAACCAGAAGGAATTTTTAAAGATCGTAAAAGAATGCCCGGAATGCCCGAAGACGGCGTGTCCGTCGCCGGAGATGTTTAAGGAGGCGTACCACTGTGAGGAGGAAAACGTCTTCGTCATCACGATTTCCGGCCCCTTAAGCGGAAGCTACAACAGCGCCGTCCTTGCGAAAACCCTCTACGAGGAGGAATACGGGAAGAAGAACATCGCCGTCATCAATTCCGAGTCGGCTTCCAGCGGGCAGATGAGCATTGCCCTCTTAATTAAAGAGCTCTGTGAGCAGGGACTCCCCTTCGAGGAAGTGGAGAAGCGGGCACTGGCGTACCGGGATGAGATGAAAACATACTTTGTTCTGGAGACGCTGGATACCCTGAGAAAGAACGGACGTTTGACGGGGCTTCAGGCGTTTTTTGCGACGAAGTTAAATATCAAGCCGGTCATGAGCGCCGAAAAGGGCGTCATCATCAAGTTAGATCAGGCCCGCGGCATCCAGAAGGCCCTTCAGAAGATGGCGGAGATCATGATAAAAAACGGCGGGGACACGGCCTCCAAGCGGCTGGTGATTTCCCATTGCAACGCGCCGGAGCGGGCGGAGTATGTGAAAGAAAAGCTCTGTTCCATGGCGAAATTCCGCGAAGTGCTGATTACGGAGACAGGCGGCCTTGCGACAGTGTATGCAAATGACGGCGGCGTAATTGTGGTGTTGTAAAAAAAGGCAGACGTTTTCGGACGTCTGCTTTTTCATGGCGGCGCCAGGGTGCGCGCGTTCCCAGCCAGCCGCGCTCGGGCATCGGAACACACCCGTTATGCCTCATCATATTCCATGCCCTGAAAAATCCCGTTTTCCTTCAGATACCGGTGGAGCCCGTTTAAAACCTTCTTTTTGTCGGCGCTCCATAAAGGGGCGGCCAGAAGGCGCTTGGGCCCGTCGCCGGTGAGCCGGTGGACGACGGTTTCCGGCGGAAGGAGCTTTAAGCAGTCCCCGGCCAGGGCGAAGTATTCGTCCATTTCCAGTGTTCGGAAGGCGCCGGACTCATAGAGGGGGAAGAGATCTGTCCCCTTTAATACGTGAAGAAGCTGGAGCTTGATGCCGTCGACCCGTTTCCCGGCCAGATAACGGACGGTTTTTAGCATGTCCTCCCGGGTTTCGCCCGGAAGGCCGAGGATCACATGGATGATGACCGGGATTCCGGCCGCTTTTAACCGCCCGTATGCGTCCTCGAAGACGTCTAAGGAATAGCCGCGGCGGATGAATTCCGCCGTTTTTTCATGGATGGTCTGGAGGCCCAGCTCGATCCAGACCGGCTTTTTCTGAGACAGCTCATTAAGGAGTGCAATGGTTTCCGGCGGCAGGCAGTCGGGCCTGGTGGCGACGGAGAGGGCACAGACGTCGGGAAGCGCCATGGCCTCGGTAAAGAGGGCGCGAAGGTACGGAAGCGGGGCGTAGGTATTGGTGTAGGACTGGAAGTAGGCGATGTAGGAGGCATCGCCTTTTATTTTGCCTGCCACGAGCGCTTTGGCCGCTTTTGCCTGCTCCTTTACGGACGCAGTGCGGGGCGCGGCAAAGTCGCCGGAGCCGCCTGCGCTGCAAAAAATGCAGCCGCCGCTTCCGGCTGTCCCGTCCCGGTTGGGGCAGGTCATGCCGCCGTCTAAGGAGAGCTTATAGACTTTTTTTCCGAAGGTCTCTTTCAAATGGAAATCCAGGGAATGATACGGCTTCCCGTTCCAGGTCTGTTTCATTGATTTTCCCACCTTCTCAGAGAAAGTTTGTATTGCTGGCCGATAAAAGGTATTATATAATGAAAAAAGATTAGTTTTCAAGTGCCTGAAATATAAAGGAGAATCAAAATGGAGAAGAGAGAGCTTTTGGAATGCCTGAATGGCGGGAAGGCATCGGCCTTTTTTGAAAAGATGTACGGCGCCCAGGGAGCGGAGGCCAACAGGGAGCGGTACGTTCATGTGCTGGAAAAGTTTACGGAGACCTTTGACGAAACGGATATCAGCCTGTTCACATCGGCGGGGCGGACGGAGATCAGCGGGAACCACACGGATCACAACCACGGAAAGGTGTTAGCCGGCAGCATCAACTTAGACTGCGTCGGCGCTGCGGCTGCAAACGGCACGGACGAGGTAAACATTGTCAGCGAGACCTACAACCAGAGATTTACGATCCGTTTAAGCGACCTTTCGCCCAGCGAGAAGATGGCCGGAACCATCGACCTGACGAAGGGCATGCTGGCCGGTTTTAAAGAGATGGGATATGCGGTCGGCGGCTTCGACGCCTACATAACGAGCAATGTCATCAGCGCGGCCGGTGTCAGCTCTTCGGCAGCCTATGAGATGTTAATCTGTTCCATGGTGAACGCCTTTTTCAACGGCGGCGCCATCGACGTCGTCACCTATGCCCATGTGGGGAAATATGCGGAAAACAAGTTCTGGAACAAGGGCTCCGGCCTTCTCGATCAGATGGCCTGTGCCGTGGGCGGCATGATTACCATTGATTTTAAGGATCCCTTAAAGCCGGTTGTGGAAAAGATTGACTATGATTTCGGCGCCCAGGATCACAGCCTGATTATCGTCCAGACGGGAAAGGGGCATGCGGATTTGAGCGAAGAGTATTCCTCGATCCCCAACGAGATGAAAAAGGTGGCCGCTTTCTTCGGAAAAGAGGTGTGTGCCGAGATTTCCGAGGAAGACGTCCTCGGAAGTATCAAGGAAGTCCGAAAGGCTGCCGGCGACCGGGCCGTGCTCCGCGCCCTCCATTTCTTTGAGGAGAATAAGCGGGTCGAGGCTGAGGTGGCCGCCCTGAAGGAGAACCGGTTTGGCGACTTCTTAAAGGAGATCACCGCCTCCGGCAATTCCTCCTGGAAGTGGCTCCAGAACTGTTATGTGAGCGGAAGCGAGGAACAGGGCATCACGACGGCCCTTGCTCTGACGGAGCTGTTCCTTGCAAAGAAGGGCTGCGGCGCCTGCCGCGTCCACGGCGGCGGCTTTGCCGGCGTTATCATGGCGATTGTGCCGAACGGGATTGCGGACGAGTACATTTCCTACATCGAACATGCCATGGGCGAGGGAAGCGCGTACCGGATGAGCATCCGGCCTTACGGCGCCGTCTGCGTGGACGGGTATATTAAGCCGTGAGGATGCAATTTTTAAGAGGCCTTTTCCTGGCGGCTGCCCTTTCGCTCTGCCTTTCGGCATGTGAGCGGCCGGGAGAAGAAGAAACCATCCCCCTTGCCATCGGGGCTTCCGAAGAGGGGAGCCGCATGTACCGGACGGGAATGGCCGTGGCAGACGCGGTGAATGGGACGATTGCCGGGGCCAGGGCGGCCGCAGAGGAGACGAAGGGCGACCCGCTCCAGATTTTGGGGCTTAAGGAACGAACCCTCTCCATGGGGCTAGTCTCCGGAAAGACGGCCTACGACGCCTTTTACGGCCTTGGCGCTTACGAGGGCGCGCCCATGGAGGAATTACGGGCCATCGGCGCCGTCGGCATGTATGTGTCGGTGTGGACGGCAGGCGAGGAGACGGGAATAGAGGCGGTTTCTGACCTTCCGGGGAAGTGCCTGGCTGTCGGGGACGAGGCGTCCATGACGGCGGAGGCATCGGCCTGCCTGTTTTCTGTCCTGGGAATCGACGGGGAAAATACGGAGCTTTGGGCGGCCGGAATCGGAAAAGGGACGGCTGCGGCGGCAGAGGGAAGCGCAGATGCGGCCCACGGCTTTGACCTGGCGCCCATGGCCGGGCAAGAGGCGGCCGTTGCGGACGGAACCGTTCGGATTTTGCCTTATGAGGCGGAAACCGTCCAGGAGCTTGTGGGAGCGTATCCATGGTACTGCGGCGCGCATCTTCCGGCCGGGACGTATGCGGGCCAGAAAGAGGACGTACAGACCTTCGGTATGAAGGTTCTCTTATGCGTGCGCGCAGACATGGAAGATGAGCTGGCGTACCAGACGGCCATGGCGCTGGACATAAAGGGAGATGCCATTGCGGCCGCGGAGCCCTGGCTTTGGGCGGCGGCCGATAAGGAGGCCCTGTGCAAGGAGCTTCCCATTCCGCTCCATGAGGGCGCGGAGGCATATTATCGGGAAACCGGATATTTAAAATAAATCATGTATTAGGAGGGGTTCGTTATGTTGTACAAGCAGTTTATTGAGTTGTTTGACATCTTAGACAGCGCGGAGGCGTCCGGCGCCCAGGTGAAGGCGTATCTGGAGGGCATCCGTCCGGAGTGCAGAGTGGAGACGTATCCGCTTGAAGGGCCGAAGGGCCACACGGACATGGTGCGCGTCCTGATCCCAGGGAAAAACGGGAAGTCTTCCGGCGGCACGGCAGGTACCATCGGTATTTTAGGCCGTCTCGGCGGACTCGGCGCGAGACCGGAAAAGATTGGCTTTGTGTCGGACGGCGACGGGGCCATCACGGCCCTTGCCATTGCGGCAAAGCTTCTCGATATGCAGAACAAAGGCGACTTCCTGGAGGGCGATGTGTTCATTTCCACCCATGTGTGCCCTGATGCGCCGACGACGCCCCACGAGCCGGTGCCGTTCATGAATTCGCCGGTGGAGACGTGGCAGGTGAATCAGGAAGAAGTGACGGATTCCCTGGATGCCGTCCTGGTGGTGGATACCACAAAAGGGAACCGGATCATCAACCACAGGGGCTTTGCCATTTCCCCGACGGTGAAGGAGGGCTATATTTTAAGGGTCAGCGAGGATCTTCTCGACGTCATGCAGTCGACCACGGGAAAGCTTCCCCATGTTTTTGCCCTGACCCAGCAGGACATCACGCCATACGGCAACGGGCTTTACCACTTAAACAGCATCCTTCAGCCGGCGACGGCGACGAAAGCGCCGGTGGTAGGCGTGGCGATCACCACGGAGACGGCGGTGGCCGGCTGTGCGACGGGCGCCATCCATCTGGAGGATCTGGAGGACGCGGCCAGGTTCATGCTGGAGGCGGCAAAGGAATTTGGAAGAGGCGCATTAAAGTTCTACGACGAAGAGGAGTATGGACGGATCCAGGCGCTTTACGGCTCCATGGGACATTTCCAGACACTTGGAAAGAAAGCAGAATAAGACAAAAGGTTCGCATATGGGCAGCAGACGGGACAATGTCTGCTGCCCTTTCCTGCGTGAGGGGCTGTGCCCTGGCCTGAGTGTGCACCAGATGCACAATTTTTTTGCGTAAAATGAGCTGTCTGACACAATTGTTTGATTTTTACGGATAACTGTAAATATTATACAAAAATGATGTAAAATGTCGAAAAACAATAAAAAAGACTGGTAAACGCTGAAAAGTCTGTTAAAATCGTGTTGAAAGGAGGTACTTCAAAAATGAATATGGACAAGTTTGAGCAGTATCTAAGGGGGACGAATCTCTCGGAGAACACGATTGCTTCATACAGCTTTGCAGTGAAGCAGTATTATCGCCAGTACGATACGGTTACAAAAAGGAAGCTGCGGGAATACAAGGTTTGGCTCATCGAGAATTACAAGCCAAAAACTGTAAACCTGCGGCTTCGTGCATTGAACTGTTATCTGGAAAGTATTGGGAGAGATGAGTGGAAAATGCAGTTTGTGAAAGTACAGCAGAAGGCGTTTCTGGAGAATGTCATCAGCGAAGCGGACTATGAATACTTCAAAACGTGTCTGTGGCAGGACGGAGAGCAGTTCTGGTATTTCGTTGTCCGTTTCATGGCGGCTACGGGCGTGCGGGTCAGCGAGCTGATACAGATCAAGGCGGAGCATGTGAATACAGGCTATGTGGATCTGTATTCCAAAGGGGGCAAGCTCCGAAGGATCTACATACCGCAGGCGCTGAGGGAGGAGGCCCTTGCCTGGCTGGAGGAGAAAGGCCAGACAAGCGGTTTCCTCTTTTTGAATAAGCAGGGCAAGCGGATTACCACCAGGGGGATTGCCGGGCAGTTAAAGGTTCTGGCACAGCGGTACGGCCTGGATACGGCCGTGATTTATCCCCACTCCTTTAGACATCGGTTTGCAAAGAGTTTTCTGGAGCGGTTTAATGACATCGCGCTGCTCGCGGATCTCATGGGGCATGAGAGCATCGAGACGACGCGGATCTATCTGAGACGGACGAGTACGGAACAGCAGGCCATCGTTGACCATGTGGTGAGCTGGTAGAAAGTTTCCCGCCCCGCATGCGAAACTGTCTCCATGCAGGACGGGAATTTCAGAACTTGTTAATAAAATTGAAAGAAATAACGAGCCGGGAGCCGGGGAAATAATTTGACAGGGAGTACCATGATTTGATAAAATAATTACTGATACGCAAAGGAACAGAAATCATACGCCCCCGGCGGGCAATGGAGACAGACAGTATGGCGGATGAAGAGAACGTAAAGGAAAAAAAGACAAAGGCTCAGCCCGAGGACAATATCGAAAGGCTGAAAAAGATAAAGAAGAAAAAAGAGCTCGGAAATTATCCCAAGTATCTGGCAGCGGCAGGAGCCGCTATTGTGGTGGTTTCGGCTGTGGCCGTGATCGGGACGCTAATCGGAAAAAGCGCCGGCGGGGCCGGGACAATAAAGGTAGAAACCGTGGCCGCGTCCCTTGAGACGACGGCGCCGGTGGAGACGGAGCCCTCAGAGCCACAGACCATCGTGCTGGAGACGACCCTTTCGGAGGAAGAGATCCAGGAGAAGGAGCAGGAGGCAGCCGTGAAGTCCGTCCTGGACGGATATGCCAATCTGGGTATCGCCGGCGTGTCCGGCTACCTGAATGTGCGGAAGACGCCGGAGGCCTTCGGCGAGGTGATCGGGAAGCTGCCGGCTGGCGGTGCATGTGAGATCATCGACACGTCGACGGAGGGCTGGTACAAAATTTCTTCCGGCGGCGTTACCGGCTATGTCAGCTCCCAGTATATTTACACGGGAGACCAGGCGAAGGAAAAGGCGGCCGAAGATGTGAAGGAGCGGGCCATCGTGGAGGTGGACAAGTTAAATGTCCGTTCGGAACCGAGCCAGGAGGCCGAAATCGTCGGCCAGGTTTTAAAAAACGAGCGGTACGAGATCCGCGGGGAAGAGGAAGGCTGGATCCAGATTGCGGACGGCTATATCTCCTCGGATTACGTGGAAATCCGCTATGCCTTAAACGAAGCGCAGAAACAGGATATGAGGACGACCGTCTTCAATCTTTATGATAATCTCGGCGTGTCCAACGTGACGAATTACCTGAATATCCGGAACAAGCCGAGCGAGTCGGACGGAAAGATTATCGGAAAGCTCCCGAGCAATGCAGGCTGCGATATTCTGGAGACTTCCGAGGACGGCTGGTACAAGATCCGTTCCGGGAAGATCACCGGGTACGTGAAGTCGGAGTACATCCTGACCGGCCAGGCCGCAAAGGACAAGGCTCTTGAGGTGGCAGAGCTGATGGCCATCGCCAACACCGACGGCGTCAACGTCCGTTCCGAACCGAATACGGAGTCCAGTATCTGGACGCAGATCTCCAATACCGAGAAGTTCCTGGTAGTGAGCCAGATGGACGGATGGGTGGAAATCGAGATCGATGACAGCAATGCATTTATCTCCTCGGATTACGTGGATGTGCAGTATGCGTTAAACGAGGCGATCCCCTATACGCCGGTGGTTGAGCAGACAAAGAGCACGGGCGGAAGCTCCGGTTCGTCGGGCAGCAAGGGCAGCTCTTCCTCAAGCGGCGGCAGCAGCTCCTCCGGCGGAAAGACGAGCGGCGGCTCTTCCTCCTCCGGACAGAGCGCAGGCTCCAGCGCAGGAAGCGTGTCCTCGACGCGTGCCCAGATTGCCAACTATGCCGTACAGTTCGTGGGCAACCCGTATGTATGGGGCGGAACCAGCCTGACAAACGGTGCGGACTGCTCCGGATTTACCATGTCCGTCATGGCGCACTTTGGCATCTCCCTGCCGCATAACTCGGCGGCGCAGGCCAACTGCGGACGGAGTATCTCCTCCAGTGAGATGAGGCCGGGCGACCTGATCTTCTACGGCGGCAGCAGCGGTTCCATCAACCACGTTGCCCTCTATATCGGAAACGGGCAGGTATGCCACGCGTCCAGTGCGAAGACAGGAATTAAGATTTCCACATGGAATTACAGAAGCCCAGTGAAGATCGTCAATGTGTTAGGTGACTAAAAAAGACAGGCTCTGCCGCTTCCGGCAGAGCCTGTTTGCACGTTTTGGCCGTTGTCCCATATGATATAGTACAAACTTAATTTTGTATGAAAAAGGAGCAATCAGTATGGGTATCTGCTGTCGTAATAATTGGTGTTTTAACAGATGTGGCTGCTGCCGGAACAATAACAATAATTCCTGCTGTACTTCTCTGGCGGATACGTCCGCTGCCTGCGGGAACGGGTGCGATCCCTGCGGTTCGGGAAACAGTGTTTCTCAGGCGTCGGGAAGCGGCTGCGGCTGCGGCTCTTCCCAGTCGGGCTGCGGTTCCTCAAGATGCGGCTGTAATTCCTCCCGGTGGAATTCCTGCTGGCCGAACGGCTGCAATTCCTGCGGCACATGGGGAAACCGCTGCTGCCGGTGCGGGAACTGGGGCTGGGGCTGGAACTGGAATAACTGTTCCTGCGGGAATTCCTGGTGGAACACGGCGTACAACAGGGGCTTTCGGGCAGGAAGCAGTGCCGGCTACAACAGCGGTTACAGCGGCGGCTACAATGCCGGCTACGGTGTCGGCTATCAGGTTGGCTGTCAGAACTGCTCGGCCGCCGGAACTGCTGTCATCTCCGGAGGCTGCGGCACCTGCGGGTGATGAAGAAAAATCAGGCTGCGCTTAGGGAAACGGCTTTTATAACAGCCGCGCCCGGCTCGGTGTGCGGGAGCGCGCTTGCAGATTTTTTAAAAAAGGGATTGATTTTTGTCAGGAAATCGTGTATGGTATGTAGCATAACGAGAAGGTTCCTGTGACTGACGGGAAGGTGGGCAAAAACCACCAGGGAGCAGGAATCCATAATATGCCGACCGTCTGGGCAGTACCGCAAACGCTGCGGTGCTGCCCTTCTTTTATTGTCTGTGCGGCCGATGTCCCATTTTTGGCCGTCACGTTTTGGAAGGGCAGCAGGCAGAAGCGCGGTGCTTTTCACTGAAAGGAGAACCATATCATGAAAGCATGGGAAAACTTTAAGGCCGGCCATTGGATGGAGGCCATCGACGTCCGCGATTTTATCCAGAAAAACTATACGCCGTATGACGGCGGGGAGGAATTCCTCGCAGGCCCGACGGAGAGGACGAAAAAGGTGCTGGACACCTTTGAAGCCCTCTTAAAGAAAGAGCGGGAAAACGGCGGCGTTTTAAAGGCTGATACGAAAACCGTCATCACTCCGACGGCGTTCGGCCCCGGCTATCTGGACAGGGAACGCGACATCATCGTGGGCCTCCAGACTGATGAGCCCTTAAAGAGAGCCTGCAATCCCTTCGGCGGCATGCGGATGGTGCGGGAGGCATGTGAAGAGTACGGATACCAGGTGGATGAAGAGCTGGAGACCGAGTTCCGGTACCATAAGACCCACAACGACGGCGTTTTTTCTGTTTATACGCCGGAAATCCGGGCGGCAAGGAGCGCCGGGATGATTACGGGCCTTCCGGACGCCTACGGGCGCGGCCGGATCATCGGCGATTACAGGCGCGTGGCCCTTTACGGCATGGACCGGCTGATTGAGGAACGGGAAAAGGACCGTCTTGCCATTGGAAAACGGCGCATGAGCGAGGAGACGATCCGGCTTTTGGAGGAGCTTCACGATCAGATCGAGGCGTTAAAGTCGATGAAGGAGATGGCAGCCCTCTACGGCTATGACATTTCCGGGCCGGCAGAGACGGCCAAGGAGGCCGTGCAGTGGCTTTATTTCGGGTATCTTGCGGCCATCAAGGAGCAGAACGGCGCGGCCATGAGCCTGGGGCGCACCAGCACTTTCTTAGATATCTATTTTGAGCGGGATTTAAAGGCCGGCCGGCTCACGGAGGAGGAAGCCCAGGAGATCATGGATGATTTCGTTTTAAAGCTCCGCCTTGCAAGGCACCTTCGGACGCCCCAGTACAACGAGCTGTTCGGCGGCGACCCCATGTGGATTACCGAAGCCATCGGCGGCGTCGGCGAGGACGGCCGCCACATGGTGACGAAGACCTCGTTCCGGATCCTGCATACGCTTTATAACTTAAAGCCGTCGGCAGAGCCGAATCTGACGGTGCTCTGGTCGGATAAGCTCCCGGAGAGTTGGAAGCAGTACGTGGCGAAGGTGTCCTGCGACACAGATTCCATCCAGTATGAAAACGACGATGTCATGCGGCCCCATTATGGCGACGACTACGCCATCGCCTGCTGCGTTTCCGCCATGCGGGTAGGGAAGGACATGCAGTTTTTCGGCGCCAGGGCGAACCTTGCAAAGCTGGTGCTCCTTTCCATCAACGGCGGACGTGATGAGAATAAAAACATCCAGGTGGGGCCTGAAATGCCTGTCTGGGAGGACGAATACCTGGACTATGACCGGCTCATGGAGCGGATGGATGTCTACCGGGACTGGCTGGCGGCCACTTACGCGGACACGATGAACATCATCCACTACATGCATGACAAATACGCATACGAAAAATGCCAGATGGCGCTCCATGACCCGGAGGTGAGACGGCTCATGGCCTTCGGCGTGGCCGGCATGAGCTGTATGGCGGATTCGCTTTCGGCCATAAAATATGCGAAGGTGCGCTGTGTCAGGAACAAGGAGACGGGGCTTGTGACGGAGTTTGAGATCGAGGGCGAATATCCGGCCTTCGGAAACGATGATGACCGGGTGGATGCCATCGCCTGCGAGCAGATGAAGAAGTTCTATGAGTCCTTAAAGAAAAATGAGCTGTACCGCGGTGCTGTCCATACGCTGTCGGTACTGACGATTACTTCCAATGTTATGTACGGGAAAAAGACCGGAAGCACGCCGGACGGAAGAAAGAAGGGCGAGCCGTTAGCGCCGGGCGCAAACCCCATGTCGGGGCGGGATCGGAGCGGCGCCCTTGCTTCCTTAAATTCGGTGGCAAAGCTGTCTTATGATACGTGCCGGGACGGGATCTCCAACACGTTCTCCATTGTGCCGGATGCTCTTGGGAAATCCGAAAAAGAGCGGCTTTCCAACCTGGTGCAGATTTTAGAAGGGTATTTCGGACAGGGCGCCCACCACTTAAATGTCAATGTGATGAACCGGGAGACGCTTCTTGATGCCTATGAGAATCCCGACAAGTACCCGAACCTGACGATCCGCGTTTCGGGCTATGCCGTGAATTTTTATAAGCTTTCCAGGGAGCAGCAGCGGGAGGTCATCCGCAGAACCTTCCATACCGGCGTATAATGGAAGCGGCGAAGGTTTGCGGGCGCGTCCACTCGGTGCAGAGCCTGGGGGCCGTGGACGGGCCGGGAATGAGAAGCGTCGTGTTCCTTCAGGGCTGCCCGCTCCGGTGCGCCTACTGCCATAATCCCGATACCTGGGAATTTTCGGAGGGCACGAGGACGGAGGCCGGCGAGGTTTTTTCGCGGCTTCTGCGGTTTGCCCCATACTGGAAGCGGGGCGGCGGCGTGACCGTGTCCGGCGGGGAGCCGCTCTCCCAGCCGGAGTTTGTGAAGGCCCTGTTTTCCATGCTCCATGAACGCGGGATCCATACGGCCCTTGATACGTCGGGGGCCGGGGATCTTCTGGCGGCGCGTGAGGTTTTAAAGGAGACGGACCTTGTCCTGGCGGATGTGAAATTCCTGTCGGAGGGGGAGTATAAAAGCTTCTGCCATGGAAGCTTTGAAAAGACGAAGGCGTTTCTTTCGCTGACGGCGGAGCTTGGAATCCCTCTGTGGATCCGTCACGTGGCAGTGCCGGGGCTTACGGCAAACGAGGCATATCTTCGGGCTGTGAAAGAGTTTGCCGGCTCCCTGCCGAACCTTGAGCGGCTGGAGTTTCTTCCTTTCCATAATATGTGCGTGGAAAAGTATGAGCGCCTCGGGATTCCCTTCCCCTTAGCCGGGACAGAGCCCATGGAAGCGGCAGAGTGGCAGGCACTTTTGGAAAAAATTTAATTTTCTGTTATATTTTACGGACAATCTCCATATATTGTAGTAACAGTTCAGCCATGCAGAACCATTTGGCAAAATGCTGCGTGGGAGCTTGCTCACTAAGCAGTATTTTGCTAAATGGTTCTATATGGTGAGCGCCCAACATGAATAATTTGACGGCCAGAGTTTGCACCTTCTTGAACGGACGTTCAAGAAGTATTCCTCGCTTTGCTCGGTCAATTATGAATGGCATGGCTGAACTGTTGCATATGTAAGCAAAAGGCAAAGCCTGCCCGCAAACGGGACGGCGGCCGACAGTAATTTCCGCGGGCAGCGGAAAAAGAAATGGGAGATGAACATGGCAAGAGGCGTAAGAAAGAGTCCGAAGGAAAAACTGACAGAAAAGCTGAACTCCGTGGAGGAGGCCATCGCCCAGTACAGTCAGTGCCTGGAACAGCTTAAAAATGAGAAAAAAGAGCTGGAGGCGGAGATGGAACAGCTCGAGATTGCGGAGCTCTCGGCGATGATGAAGGAGAAAAACCTTTCTGTGAACGAGCTGCGGAACATGGTGGAACAGGCTGCGGTGTAAGGGAAATGTAAAGATTCTTCCGGTGTTTTTTGGAGGTGAGTGTGGTATAATGGCCGCATAGCGGACATTATACCTGCGCATACCGGTTTCCGCGTTCACCGCGGAAAGCCGGGCGCTAAAATCCGCCGGAGGCACCATGGCCGCATCAATCCAATCCAGACACCGGAAGAATTTTGCGGCCGGACTGCGGTATGACAGAAAAGGAAGGGAATACATATGAGGAAGCGGAACAATATAACCGGGCGAGTCCTGGGAGCCAGCCTTCTCCTGGCCGCCTGCTTTGTACAGACAGCCATGGCAGATACGGTTTACGTGGATGCCAGCAGCTTAAATTACAGGAGCGGCCCGTCCATGGAGAGCCCCGTTGTGGGAAATCTTGCCCGCGGGACGAAGGTGGAGCGGGAGGTAAACGAAGGCGAGTGGAGCCGGATCCTGGTGGGAGAAAACAGCTTCTACGCGGCGAGCCGGTACCTTTCGGCAGAGGCACCGAAAAGCCTGGCGGCGGGAGTGTCCCAGACGCCGGCGGAGAGCCCTTACGTGGATGAAACCTGGGAGGCAGAGCTGAAAAGCGATGCGCCCTACGCGTCTTTTTCAAAAATCAACAGCGGGAAGGCCATTTATTACCATAACGGCAGCGAAAACAGGAAGGACAAAACGGTCTGTGTCAACGCCGGGCATGGCACAAAGGGCGGAAGCTCCGTAAAGACGCTGTGCCATCCGGACGGTTCTCCTAAAGTAACGGGAGGCACGACGGGAGCCGGCGCCACAACGGCCGTGGCCGTCTCTTCCGGCATGACTTTTTCAGACGGGACGCCGGAAAGCCAGGTGACGCTTGCCATGGCAAAGATTCTGCGGGACAAGCTTCTGGCAGAGGGCTATGATGTGCTGATGATCCGCGAGGGGGAGGACGTCCAGCTTGACAACGTGGCGCGGACCGTCCTTGCAAATGAGTACGCCGACTGCCACATCGCGCTCCACTGGGATTCCACCTCAAGCGACAAGGGCTGCTTTTATATGAGCGTGCCAAACAACAGCAGCTACCGTGCCATGGAGCCGGTCGCTTCCCACTGGCAGTCCCACAACCAGCTGGGGAACTGCCTGATCGAAGGCCTGCGCGGAGCCGGAAACAAAATCTTTTCCTCCGGCAGCATGGAAATGGATCTGACTCAGACGTCCTACTCCACCGTGCCAAGCGTGGACATTGAGCTTGGAGACAAGGCATCGGATCATTCGGAGGCTGTGCTCGGCCGCCTGGCAGACGGGCTTATCAGCGGAATCAACAGCTTTTTTGGATATTAGGGAATTAGAAATGGAACATACGCCGGTTTTCCGGCACGAAAAAGGGCAGGCGATCTGTTTTCAGATTTCCTGCCCTTTCTCCATACCGGCCAGTGAAAGGCGCCTATTTCCAGTGCTTCAGCTTTGGAAGCAGTTCGGAAAAATAAGCCCTCGCCTGTTCCGGCGAAAAATTTTCATTTGACATGTGGCCCGCAAGAAATTCCAGGAGCTCATCCATGTTTTGATACACGAACCGGCCGTCTGCATAACACCATTTGCAGTAGTCCTCATTAAAGCTTTTGTCGGGCTCGCGGCTGATTACTGCATCGTCGTCTAACGGCATGCCGCAGCACTGGCAGATGAGCTGTCTGGGGCTTCCAAGCAGGGTGTTGATGGAAACGTTAAAAGCAGAGGAAATCTGTTTCAGCGTTTCGATGTTCGGTGTGGCATCGCCGTTTTCCCAACGGGAAACCGCCTGACGCGTCACAGCCAGCTTCCCGGCCATCTCATCCTGTGTCAGGCCGTTTTGGGTACGGATTTTTTTCAGCACGTCTTTTGTGTCCATATCTCCGCCTCCTTTCCTTCACAGGCTTAGTATAGCGGAGATTCCCTCCGGGAACAAGCAATGCTTCGTTGCTTTTTCTGAACAAGCCTGGCCGCCGGACAGATCAAAGGCACGGGCTTTCTCCCCGCTCACGGCAGGCCTTTCCAATATAAATTCCCCATTTGGCGGCGAGGAATAAAAAGGATACCAGGAACAGAAGCAGCGACAGGAAGAGGAAGGGACGCTTTGCCTTTTTGGGCAGGCAGATTCCCACCATGATTCCAAGGGAAATCAGGCAGAATTTCAACACCGCCATATCAGACACGCGAAGCTCCTTTATAAATCCGTCCGCGAACTCAAAAAGTGTTTGGCTCCTTTGTTTCCATTCTTTCATGTACTCCATAAAATTCCTCCTTTCCGTTTCCGGGTGTCGGGACTCAGGTTACTTTCTGACGAGGAGGGACTTTCCGGTCATTTCTTTCGGCTGTTCCATGCCCATGAGCTCGATTAACGTCGGCGCGATGTCTGCCAGGCAGCCGCCTTCCCTCAGCCCGATGCCGTCGCCGGCATTGACAAGAATAAACGGAACCTGGTTGGTGGTGTGAGCCGTAAACGGATCGCCGGTTTCATAGTCGATAAGCTGTTCTGCATTTCCGTGATCGGCGCAGATGAACATGGCTCCATCCACATCGCAGACGGCCTCCACAGCTTTTCCGACGCAGGCATCCACCGCTTCGATGGCCCTGATGGCCGCCGCTTCCACGCCTGTGTGGCCGACCATGTCCGGGTTCGCAAAATTGATGATGATGACGTCATATTTTCCGGAGCGGATGGCTTCCACCAGCTTATCGCAGACCTCCGGTGCGCTCATTTCCGGCTGCATATCATAGGTAGGAACCTTCGGGGATTTCACGAGAATGCGGTCTTCGCCCGGGTTTGGCTCCTCTACGCCGCCGTTGAAGAAGAAGGTTACATGGGCGTATTTTTCGGTCTCGGCAATTCTTGCCTGGGTCTTTCCATGGGCAGCCAGGAATTCTCCAAAGGTATTCGTGATGGTCTCTTTCCGGAAAGCCACCAGCTTATTTGGTATTGTCTCATCATAGTCGGTAAAGCATACATAGACGAGATCCAGTTTTTTGGGACGTGCAAAGCCCTGGAACGCATCGTCACAGAAGGCTCTCGTAATTTCCCTCGCGCGGTCGGGGCGGAAGTTGAAGAAAATGACGGAATCGCCGTCGCAGATGCGTCCGCGCGGCTGGCCGTTTTCCGTAATGACGCAGGGAACCACGAATTCATCCGTTTTTCCATCATCATAGGAAGCCTGGATTGCTGCCGGAGCCGATTCATTCTGATTGCCCTCGCCGTCAGTCAGGGCACGGTAAGCCAGCTCGACGCGGTCCCAGCGGTTGTCCCGGTCCATGGCATAATAGCGTCCCATGACGGAGGCAACCTTGCCTACGCCAAGCTCGTTCATTTTTTCTTCAAGCTGCATAACAAAGTCTTTGCCGGAGGACGGAGGCGTATCGCGGCCGTCTAAGAAGCAGTGTACGAATACTTTCTTCAGCCCGTTTCTCTTAGCAAGTTCCAAAAGGCCGAAAATATGGGTAATATGGCTGTGGACGCCGCCGTCGGAGACGAGGCCGAACAGATGCAGGGCAGAATCCTTCTTTTTGCAGTTTTCCACTGCGGCCAAAAACTCCGCATTCTCAAAAAAGTCGCCGTCTTCAATGGATTTCGTGATCCGTGTGAGCTCCTGGTACACGATGCGCCCGGCGCCCATGTTGAGATGGCCGACCTCGGAATTTCCCATCTGGCCGTCAGGAAGGCCTACGGCGAGGCCGCTGGCGTTTCCCCTTACAAAGGGGCATTCCTTCATAAGCCTGTCCATGACCGGCTTTTTCGCTTCATATACGGCATTTCCTTCCTGTTTTTCGTTGAGGCCGTATCCGTCAAGAATCATTAAAACAACAGGTCTTTTGCTCATTGCTTTTCTCTCCTTTATGTGAGCCCGTGAAAGACACAGGCACAAAACCTTTTGAACGTCTATATTGTATTATATTTAACAATATTTTACAACCATTTCGGAAAAGTTATTCGCGGCTTTTTTCGTATGCCGCTACCAGGAAGCGCCCGTTCCCGTGGGAATACTCGCAGGTGACGAGATAGAGGAGGCGGCTTCCGAATTTTGGAAGTGCATCTGCTTCCCAGAGGGAGAGGCGCCGGATTTCCTTTACTTTTTCACGAAATCGTTCTTCGTCAGAAAGGTCTTCATATAAAAAATCAGCCCCGTCCGCATCGCCCGGCAGATAGAAGGCGCCGAAAATTTCGTATTCGCCCGGCCCGCTTTCCGTGTCGAACCAGACGGTGCGGCAGCTTCGGAAAACTTCTTCTTTTTCATAGGAAAGAAGGTCGGCAAACATGGTGCCATCCTTCATATGGTGCCCGTAGACGATCCATGGAAGGCTGCGGCTTTCCAGTGACGAGGCGGCGTCCAGATATGGGACACCGTGGCGGTTTTCGCGGCCGTCAAGCCCGCGGCGGAGGTAGTAATCCGGATCTTTTGGCGTCTGCATGACCGGATAGTCCACAGAAGTGCCGGGAATTTTGATCCAGGCGGCAAGAAAGGGGAAGTCTTCCATGGCGCCGGACGGAAAAAGACCGGGGCGGGAAATCCTTCCGCGGAAAACAGGCCCGGCGGACGCAGAGCGTTCCTCACAATATGAAAATTCTTCCTTTAATTTATCGAATTGTAAAGCGGAGCGTCTGGAATCGAGAAACTGATTCCAGAGAGCCAGGGCAGAACCTGCAAAGGCGAAGAGCAGGACCCCGGAAAAAATGCGAAAGAAAATTGGTTTCATGAATGTATTGTACCACAGGATTTCCGAAATGCAATAGGAATGAAAAAAGTCGGAATAGAAAAATATTTTAAAAATACTTGCATTTTTTTGGAAAAGTGGTAAGATAATTTACGGAGGCATAGCTCAGCTGGGAGAGCACCTGCATCACACGCAGGGGGTCGCAGGTTCGAGTCCTGTTGTCTCCATGAGAGTCTCTGGATGTGAGTCCAGGGACTTTTTTTATTGCACATGCCCGGCAGGCGGCATCATGCCTGCATGAAATGGCATTTTCCCGGCAGCCCGGGCGGCTGCGGCGGAATGCAGGCGCCGGCCATTTGGCAGCCGGCCGGAGGTCAGGAAAATAATTTGGGGGAAATGACGCGCCGCCGGTTTGTCTTATGCATACCTTATTATTAGAAAATTGAAAGGAGTATATGACAATGAATTGTTGCAGCAATTCCGGCAGTGATGTGAGAAGAATGGTCATGCAGCCGGGGCTCTGCCGGCCGGCCGGAGGGCCGGGGCCAGTTGTGCCCGGCGGTTCGCCCGCAGGCCAGCAGGGGTCACAGATGCCTGGTTCTTACAGCCGTTTTCCGGTTGGAATGGGGTACGTCCCGATGCAGAATTGGGAAACACCGTATCCTCTGGCAACCGCTTTTTCCAGGGGGACAATTTTCCCGTCCCTTGATTATCCGTTTATGAGAGCGAGGTGCAGGGCATGATGGGCGGCATGAATCAGAACATGAATTCCGGGCAGTGCAGTGCGCCGCCGCTTACAAAAGCGCAGCTTATGAAGCAGATCAATGAAGCCAGCTTTGCGATGGACGACGTTCTCCTGTTCCTCGATACGCATCCGGATAATGCAGAGGCGCTCCAGTATTATAAGACGGTCACGGCCATGAGAAAAGACGCCATGGATGCCTACCAGAGCCAGTTCGGGCCGCTGATGGTGGACAGTGTGACGGGCAGCACCTGGGACTGGGTGACAGAAAAATGGCCGTGGGAAGGAGGATGCTGATATGTGGAGATATGAAAAGCGGCTGCAGTATCCGGTAAATATTAAGGAGCCGAATGCGAAGATTGCGAAGTATATTATGAGCCAGTACGGCGGGCCCGACGGCGAGATCGGCGCCTCCATGCGCTACCTCTCCCAGCGCTACGCGATGCCCTACGGCGAGCAGAAGGCGGTGCTTACGGACATCGGAACCGAGGAGCTGGCGCACCTGGAAATCGTGGCAGCCATCGTCCATCAGCTTACTCGCAATTTATCCGCCGAGGAGCTGGATGCCCAGGGCTTCGGTGACTATTATATTGACCATACGGTAGGAATCTGGCCGCAGGCGGCGGGCGGCGTTCCCTTTAACGCAAACCAGTTCCAGTCGAAGGGGGATCCCATCACGGATCTGTTTGAGGATTTGGCGGCCGAGCAGAAAGCCCGCACGACATACGACAACATCCTGCGTGTCGTAAAAGATCCCGACGTCTGCGACCCGATCCGCTTCTTGAGGAAACGGGAAATCATCCATTTCCAGCGTTTCGGTGAAGCGCTCCGCGGACTTCAGGACCGGCTTGACAGCAGGAATTTCTACGCGTTCAACCCGAGCTTCGACAAAGGGCCGGCAATGCAGCCGAGACAGGGAGGCTGCTGCCAGTAAAAATGGGCGGACAAAACCACAGCCGCAGGAAAAGACTTGCATTTTCCTGCGCCCTGTGGTATTTTAAATGCATATCCGTTTTTCCCGTTCGGGACTTCAAAATCATATCGGATATTCTTGAATTTCTATTTCTTTTTATCAATATTTAAGTAGTATTCGGAAAGATCAAGTGCATGGGAAATTTCCTGGGGAGAATACTGGCGGCAGAGGGATTCAAACTTTTCCCGATTGATGTCAGGCAGCTCCATCACCTCGCCAAACAGGAGATAATCTGTGGTAACATGGCAGCTTTTTGCAATTTGCGCGACGATATCCAGGCTGGCCGTCCTCTTCCCCTGCTCGATGAGTGCCAGATAGGATGTAGAGATATGAATCATTTCAGCAAACACTTCCTGTGTTTTCTTCTGGGTGGCCCGCAGCCCTCGGATCCGCTTGCCCATAGCTTCCAAATTGACAGAATGCATGTCCATAAATGAAAATCCTCTTGCGTTTCAACAGTAATGCTACAAATAAATCATAACATTTAGAATTCACAAAATAATTTCTTATAGAAATATTTTTATTTACTAAATGTAAAAATATACGGGGCATTTTTGAAAGAGAACAAGGTGAGGGGCAGCATAATATCAAATTTTACTATAAGAAAATATTTTATTGACTAATAGAAAATATAAGACTATAATGAAGGTGCAGTTCTTCAAAAAAATGGAAAGGGGATGACAACATGGATGAAACGAAACAGTTTCAGGAATTTTCTGAAACAATTTCACGAGCCCTGGATCTGGAGCGCATGATGGCAGATATTGAGGTGTTCAGCCATCTGAACCGCTATACAGGGTCGGAGGAAGGCGAACGGGCGGCGGAGTTTATTGCCGGCCGGATGGAAAGCCTTGGGATACCTGTTTCAAGGGAGACCTACCGGATTTACCGGAGCCTGCCGGGGAATGCTTCGGTCCGCGTGACGGGAGCGGCAGGAGAGAAAGCATACGCGCTGACGCCTTATGTTTACAGCGGGACTGCAAAAGGGCTGACTGCGGAGCTGGTTTACGACGAAAAAAGCGAAGGGCCGTGTACGCAGAAAGAAATGGCGGAGAGGCTTGCCGCATTTAAAGGGAAAATTGTCCTGACCCATGAATCCGGCTATTCCTTTGCGTGCGGGGCGAAGGCCGCGGGGGCGTTAGCCGTCCTTACGATCTGGCATGCAAACCTGGCCCATCACGGCACGCTGGGCGGCGTATGGGGAACGCCCGAGCCGGATGACCTTTTTTACCGCTATCCGAGAATCCCGTTTGCGGAAATCTGCCATGACGGCGGGGAGGAACTGAAGGTATTGTGCCAAAACAGCAAAGAGCCTGTGACCGTATGCCTCGACGTGGAAATGGAGGACGGAATTTTGCCGTCGATGATGCCCGTTGCCAGGGTGGAAGGGAAAAGTGAAAAATTTGTCCTTGTATCGGGCCATTACGATTCCTGGTATGAGGGCGTTACAGATAACGGGGTTGCCAACGCCGCGATGATGGAGATGGCGCGCGTCTTTAAAGAGAACCAGGAAAAGCTTGGGAGAACCGTGGTTTTCGCCTGGTGGTCAGGCCATTCCGACGGGCGCTATTCCGGCTCGGCCTGGTATTATGACAACCACTGGATGGAGCTTAAGAAAAACTGTGTGGCGCACATCAACATGGATATCTGCGGCTGCAAGGGCTCAGATCTTGTGGGCTTCAACACCTCCATGTTAGAAGGCGCGGCGTTCGACCGGGAATTCCTTCTGGAATTCAACGATGAAGAACCGATTGCGCCTGTCCCGATGGCGAGGTTTGCCGATCAGACCTTCTGGGGAGCCGATATCCCCTTTGCCATCATGCCGAAATTCAGCAAAAAGAATCCGGGAAAGACGCCGTTTTTCTGGTGGCATTCGGTAGAGGACACCCTGGACAAGGTGGATCCGCAGATTGTTTTAAGGGACGCGAAGGTGGTTGCAAAGCTGTCGGCCATTTTTGCCAATATCCCAAGGCTGCCTGCGGACATGACGGGCTTTCTGGCGATCATGCGAAAACGGCTCATGGTGTTAGAGGAGGAGCTTTCTGCGGAATTCTGCCTGAAACCGGTCTATCCGCATCTTGACCGGCTGGAGGGCGTTTTGAAGGAAGTAGAAGAGATCCTGGCCGAGAAGGAAGCGTGCAGGGAGGACACCGACGACGCTGTCATAAAGATTTCCGGCGAGCTGGTACGTCTTGTCTATACGGAAGCCAGCCCCTATCATCAGGATCCGGCCGTGGAATACGGCTTGTTCCCGGCACTTTCCAGGGCGGCAGGGCTCACAGCAGACAACACGGAGGCGGCATACTATCTGGCTGTGCAGACGAATTTTATCCGCCAGAGAAACCGCCTGGAGGGCCAGCTTTCGGCTGTGCTGGAAGTCTGCGAAAACCTGCTGTACCGCTGGAAAAACGGCGAGCTTTAATACGGAAACGATACGACATAGACTTTTTCGGGAAAGGAGTCTTTTATGCTTAGATACATATTGAAGAGGTTCCTTCTGGTGATCCCGGTGCTTTTAGGTGCTACGCTGTTAGTCTATACGATCATGGAGTTTACGCCGGGCGATCCGGCCAGGCTGATTCTCGGCGACGAGGCGTCGGATGAGGAGGTCATGGAGCTCCGTGAGGAGATGGGGTTAAACGATCCGTTTGCCGTCCGGTACGTCCGCTTTGTTGCGGACATGCTGCACGGGGATCTGGGGATCTCCTACCGGAACAATCTGGAGGTGTCGGAGCAGATTCTCCAGAGGCTTAAAAATACCATGATCCTGGCGGGAGCCGCGGTTTTCATTGCCGTTGTCATCGGCATCCCGGTGGGAATCATCTCGGCAATCAAGCAATATACGATCTTCGACAATCTGGTTATGATGGTAACGCTGTTCCTTGCGGCATCGCCTGTTTTCTGGATGGGCCTGATGCTGGTGATCATCTTTGCGCTGAATCTGGGGATTTTCCCGGCGGCCGGCATGAAAAGCGGATTCCCGGATCTTTTAATCAGCCTGGTGCTGCCTGCTTTTACGTTGTCCAGCAACACCATGGCGACGATTGCGAGGACGACGCGCTCCTCCATGCTGGAGGTTGTACGCCAGGACTACATTGATACGGCCAGATCGAAGGGCTTAAAGGAATCGACCATTACCGTCCGGCACATGCTGAAAAACGCGCTGATTCCCATCGTTACGATGATCGGCTTGAGCTTCGGCGGCCTGCTCGGCGGATCCGTGGTTACGGAGTCCATTTTTGCATGGCCTGGCGTCGGGCGGTTCGTGGTGGAGTCCATCAACTTTAAGGACACGCCGTCCGTCCTGGCCTCCGTGGTGATGCTGTCGGTCTTCTCCACCTTCGTCAACCTGTTCGTGGATCTTCTGTATGCGTTTGTGGATCCGCGGATCAAATCCCAGTATCAGGTAAAGAGGAGGTGAGAGGATGTTCCAGGTGATAAGGACAAGAAAGGCGGAAATTGACACGGCAGGCGCTGTGAGCCGGGACAGAACCCTGTTCCAGCAGGCATGGATCCAGTTTAAGTACAACCGGAGGGCCATGCTGGGCCTTGCCATCATCGGTCTTCTTCTCGCCATTGTGTTTGCAACCATGGTGATTGACCTGGTTACGGACAGCTCAGTTTACAACAATTACGTCGTGAAGCAGAATCTCTATCTGAAGCTTCAGGGGCCGAGCCTAGCACACCCGCTTGGCTGTGATGAATTCGGACGGGATATGCTGTTCCGCCTTTTATGGGGGACAAAGTATTCCCTTCTCTTGGGCTTCTGCGCCGTAACGCTTTCCCTCTTAATCGGAGGCCCCCTTGGGATGATTGCAGGCTTTTACGGCGGAAAAACAGACAATATCATCATGCGTATCATGGATGTTTTCATGGCATGCCCGTTCATTCTTCTGGCCATGGCGATTGTGGCGGCCCTCGGAGCCAGCACGGTCAATCTTCTGATTGCCCTTGGCGTTTCCGGCATGGCTTCCTTTTCCAGAATAACAAGGGCGGCTGTGATGTCCGTGAAGGACAAGGAATTTGTGGAGGCGGCGCGGGCCGTCGGGGCCAATGACTTTGTGATTCTCATAAAGTACATTCTTCCCAACTCCATGGCGCCGATCCTGGTTCAGCTTACCTTAAGAATCGGTTCCTCCATTCTCAACGTGGCCGGCCTTTCCTACATCGGTCTTGGCGTCCAGCCGCCGCTTCCCGAGTGGGGCGCGATTCTGACGGCGGCCAAGGTCTATATGCGTGATGCATGGCATATTTCGGTTTTCCCTGGCCTCTGCCTGGTCATCACAGTCGTTGCATTCAACCTGTTTGGGGACGGGCTTCGTGACGCCCTGGATCCGAAACTGAAGCGATAGCGGGAGGAAAGGCAGATGGGGAAATTACTTGAAATCAAAGACCTGAGAGTCCAGTATGAAACCGGCGACGGCATTGTACAGGCGTTAAACGGCATCGACATCAGCCTGGAAGAGGGGATGACCCTGGGTCTTGTGGGTGAGACGGGAGCCGGGAAAACGACGCTTGCAAAAAGCATCATGCGGATCATCCCGCAGCCGCCCGGCCGGATCCTGTCGGGAGAAATCCTGTACGACGGAAACGATATCCTGAAAATGGATAAAAACGAGATCCGGAAAATCCGCGGAGAGCACATCTCCATGATTTTCCAGGATCCGATGACTTCTTTAAATCCTGTCATGACGGTGGGCGAGCAGATCGCCGAGACGATTAAGACCCATGAAAAAATATCGTCTGCGGAAGCGACGAAGCGGGCATGCGAGATGCTGGAGCTGGTGGGCATCAAGGCAGACCGCGCCGGCGATTACCCGCACCAGTTTTCCGGCGGGATGAAGCAGCGGGTGGTGATTGCGATTGCGCTGGCCTGCAACCCGAAGATCCTGATCGCCGATGAACCGACTACGGCACTGGATGTGACAATCCAGGCGCAGGTTTTGGAAATGATGCAGAATTTAAAGCGGCAGTTCCATACGGCAACGATCTTAATCACACACGATCTTGGCGTTGTGGCGCAGACCTGCGAGAAGGCGGCGATCATCTACGCCGGCGAGGTGGTGGAGTACGGAACGGTCCATGAAGTGTTTAAGGATATGAGCCATCCGTACACCATCGGGCTTATGAATTCCATCCCGAAAATTCACGTGGATGAAAGGCGGCTGCACCCAATCGAAGGGCTGATGCCGGATCCCATGGCGCTGCCGCCGGGCTGCTGCTTCTGTGACAGGTGCCAGTTCGCCCTGAAGCGGTGCCGGACGGAAAAACCGCCGATGGAGCCGCTCGGGGGAGAGCATGCGGCAAGGTGCTTCCGGGCGAAGGAAAATCTGAGGGGAGGTAGCGCAACATGAGCGAAGCGAAAGAACTGCTTCGGGTGGAACACCTGAAAAAATACTTTTCCACTCCCCGCGGAATGCTTCTGGCCGTGGACGACATTTCGTTTTCCTTAAAGGCTGGAGAAACCCTGGGCGTCGTCGGGGAATCCGGCTGCGGGAAGTCCACTCTGGGCCGCGCAATCCTGCGGCTTCATGAGCCGACGGACGGGAAAGTGATTTTTAACGGGGAGAATATCCTGGAATACGACAAGAAAAAGATGAAGCAGACGAGATCGGATATGCAGATCATTTTCCAGGATCCGTATTCATCCCTGAATCCCAGGATGACCGTGAGCCAGTCCATTGCGGCTCCGCTCATCATCCAGGGGATTTATCAGGCAAAGGAAAAGGATAAGATCCAGAAGCGGGTCGACGAGATGATGGAACTGGTGGGGCTTGCCAAGCGGTTTGCCAATTCCTATCCGCATGAGCTGGACGGCGGCCGGCGCCAGAGGATCGGCATTGCGAGGGCGCTGTCCCTGAACCCGAAATTCATCGTCTGCGATGAACCGGTATCGGCCCTTGATGTCTCGATTCAGGCACAGGTACTGAACCTGATGCAGGATCTTCAGGAAAAGCTGGGGCTTACCTACCTGTTTATCACGCATAATTTAAGCGTTGTCAAGCATCTGTCCAACCGGATCATGGTCATGTACCTGGGGCAGATGGTGGAGCTGGCAGAGCCGAAGGCCCTGTTTGCAAATCCGATGCATCCATATACGAAGGCCCTGCTTTCGGCGATCCCGACGCCGGACCCGGATCAGAAAATGGACTGCGTCGTGCTAAAAGGGGAGCTGACATCCCCGATCAATGTGCCGGAAGGCTGCCGGTTTGCGAAACGCTGTATTTATGCGAGGCCGGATTGTGAGACGAAAAAAGTAGAAATGCGTGAGGCGGAGCCCGGCCATTTTGTGGCCTGCCATCTCTGCGGAGAGCTGGGAAAGCGCGGATAAAATCGTTTTCCATGCACTTCCGTTTGAGGCATCAGGGAAACGGCGATGGAATCAGCGTTTCCTCAGGCGGCACGTCTTTTGCACAATAGAACCATGATAAAGGAGGAAAAACGGTATGAAGAAAATGACGGCACTGATTTTAGCGGCAGCCATGGTATTCTCCCTGGCAGGATGTTCCCAGGAGAAATCCGATGCCGGCGGCACAGCCGATACGGCAGGGGCGCAGGCAGAGGCCTCCGGGGAGCGGAAGATTAAAGACGAAATCGTCTTTGCCCAGAGCTCTGACTTAACGACCATGAACCCGTGTATCGGAACGCAGGAGAGAGCCTATTCCCTGACGAACCATATGTACGATACGCTTCTTTCGTATGACAGTGAGATGAATCTGGAAAACAGTCTGGCAGAGAGCTATGAATGGGTGGATGACCTGACCTTACAGCTAAACATCAGGGAGGGCGTCACGTTCCATAACGGCGATCCTTTGACCGCCGAGGACGTAATCTTCACTTTTAAGCAGAGGGCCGAGAGCGGCAACGCCTACAAAGAATATGTGGACGTGGACAACCTGGAGGCAAAGGACGACCACACGGTGATTATGCATTTCATGACGCCGCATCCGTCCTTTATCTACCAGCTTACGGACCCGGCCTGGGGCATCATGCCGAAGAATTATTTCGAGGAGGTCGGAGAAGAGGGCTTTGCGAAGGCGCCCATCGGAAGCGGCCCCTACAAGTTAAAGGAATATGTGACCGGCGATTACTATACGCTGGAACGGTTTGAGGATTACTGGGGCGGCCCGGCAAAGACGCAGTATCTGACGATGAAGATTGTTCCGGAGGCAGGCCAGAGGACGATCATGCTTGAGACAGGCGAGATCGACGTGGCTTATGAGGTTCCCTATGTGGATGCCGCCAAGATCATTGACAACGATGACCTCCAGTTCTTGTCGACGCCGTCCATGAAGATCGTTATGTTCTATCTGAACACCCAGTCGGCGACGCCGTTAAGCGACAAGCGCGTGCGCCAGGCCATTGAGTATGCCATTGACAAGGAAGCCATTGTGCAGGCAGTCTGCTACGGATACGGAACCGTTGCCTACGCGATTGTGCCGGAGAGCGTAACCGAGTATAAAGCAGTAAAGGAACCGCACGTCTACGATCTGGAAAAGGCCAAGGCCCTGATGGCGGAGGCCGGCTGTGCGGACGGCTTCTCCATGGAAATCTGGACAAGCTCGACGCAGACCAATACGGAGATCTGCCAGGTTATCCAGGAACAGCTTGCAGCCATCAATATTGATGCGGAGATTCTTGTCCAGGATGCCAACACCATCGACGCGAGAATCGACGCAGGCGACGAGTACGGCATGTCCCTGCACTTCTATTCCTGCAACAGCGGCCATGCAGAGTACACCTTATCCAACATCCTTCCGACCGGAATGACGAGGAACGATTCCAGATTCAGCAGTGCGGAATACGACGAGGCATACTACAAGTGGCTGGTGACGGTCGATGAGGCGGAACGCGATGAGCTTCTGACGACCATGTATGAGATCCAGAACGACGAGACTCCGGTGATCCCGCTTTACAACGAGGTGAAGATTTTAGGCGCCACGAAGAACCTGGAAGGGCTTGAGCTGAGCATGATCGGCGCGCATCAGTTCGAGAATGCCGTCGTTTATGTGGACTAAAAACAGAACATACAGACGATAAATACCAAAAGGGGCATCTGGCCCGCACGAAAAGGGTGCGGGCCGGTGCCCCTTTGAAGACGTTTTAAAAGGGAAGTCCGGCGTATGTCTGCGCCTGTGCCCTCCATGACAGAACTTCCCACCACAAATTTATAAAAATGTAAGGCAAATTTTGAGGATATATGGTAAAATGGACGCAAAGCGTTCATTTTACCGGCGCATACCGGATTCTGCGTTCACCGCAGAAGACCGGGCGCTGAAATCCGCCGGAGGCTGTCCGGCCGCGAAGGGCGGGACAAAATGGACGCAAAGCGTTCATTTTACCGGCGCATGCCGGAAAAGAGCCGGTGAGCCATTGATAACGATGCGGCGTTAAAGCCGCATAAAACGGATAACAAAGGATTGGAACATAGGAGGGCGTTTCATGGAACAGATTAACATTCTTGTGGTGGACGACGAAAAGGAAATTGCAGATCTGGTGGAAATTTATCTTGTCAGCGACGGATATAAAGTATTTAAGGCCAACAACGCCCAGGACGGGCTGGAGCTTTTGGAAAAAGAGGAGATCCATCTCGTGCTCCTCGATATCATGATGCCGGGAATGGACGGCCTGGAGATGTGCCGGAAAATCCGCGAAACCAACAACATCCCGATCATCATGCTAAGCGCAAAATCCACGGATCTCGACAAAATCCTGGGCCTGGGAACGGGCGCGGACGACTACGTGGTAAAGCCGTTTAATCCGCTGGAGCTGACGGCCAGGGTCAAGTCACAGCTCAGACGCTACACACAGCTAAACCCCAACAGCAACACGGGGCAGAATGTGAAGAACGAGATCGCAATCCGCGGCCTTACCATCAACAAGGACAATCACAGGGTAGTCGTTTACGGCGAAGAAATCAAGCTGACGCCGATTGAATTCGATATCCTGTACCTGCTCGCCTCCAATCCCGGACGTGTGTTCAGCACGGATGAGATCTTTGAAAAGGTGTGGAATGAAAAGGTCTACGAGGCCAACAATACCGTTATGGTACATATCCGCCGCCTCCGCGGAAAAATGAAGGAGGACACCCGCCAGAATAAGATCATCACAACGGTTTGGGGGGTAGGCTATAAAATTGAAAAATGATATGAGCAGAAGCTTCTATGCCCGGCTGATTTTAAATATTCTGTACAGTACGGTTATCGCATGCCTGGTGGAAGTCTTTCTGATAACCAATGTCAGCATGCTCGTGGACTATCTGGAAAAGACCGAGTATGCAGGCCTGTTTCTGGTACGCATTTTCCGCGTGCAGACTATCGCATCAATTTTTTACGTGCTGGTGGGAATCGGAGTCTTTTCCGTGTCCTTTCTCCTGCTCCAGCGAAAGACGGTGCGGTACATCGGAAAGATTTCGGCGGCAATCCGGAATATTTCCGAGGGCGATTTGAATACCCATGTGGAAATCCTTGGAGACGATGAATTTTCGGCCATGGCCGCCAACCTGAATAAGATGGAAGCCGACATCCAGAATCTGATGGAGAAGGAGCGGGAAGCAGAACGGACAAAAAATGAGCTGATTACCAATGTGGCCCATGATCTCAGGACGCCTCTGACCTCGATCATCGGCTATCTGGAGCTGCTGTCCAAAAGCGGCGACAGGCTTTCGCCGGAAATGCAGAAGAAATACATTGATATTGCCTATACGAAATCAAAACGCCTGGAGAAGCTCATTGAGGATCTGTTCGGTTTTACGAAGCTGAATTATGGTAAAATTTCCATGAATGTGGGGAAATTGGATATAGTAAAGCTGTTAAGCCAGCTCCTTGAAGAGTTTTACCCGAGCTTTGCAGACAAAGATCTGACCTATGAGCTGAAAAGCAATGTGCCGGCGCAGGTGATCACTGCCGACGGGAACCTTCTGGCCCGTCTGTTTGACAACCTGATTAACAATGCAATCAAATACGGGGCGGAGGGGAAAAAGATTCTCGTGAAAATCCATTCCGACGGGGAGATCGTGACGGTTTCCGTGACGAATTACGGCTATGTGATCCCGGCGGAAGAGCTGCCTCTTATTTTCAATAAATTTTACAGGGTGGAACAGTCCCGCTCCATCTATACAGGCGGAACCGGGCTTGGGCTTGCCATTGCGAAAAACATTGTGGACATGCACGGAGGCACGATTTCCGTGGCCAGCGATTTAAACGGGACGGTTTTTACGGTGAAACTGAAGGTAAATTTTGACATTCGGAGAGAAAATTTCGGGACAATAGGATGAGTAAAGGGAAGAAGATAACGATAAAAAAACGAATCATGTGTCTCCTCCTGGCTGTTTTGTGGATACTGGCTTTTGGAATCGTGAGCTATGGGGATACAGGAGCGGCAGATGACATTTATATGGAAGTGACGCCGGTTTACGGAAATGTCGGGCGGATCGGGAGTCATGTGCCGGTTACGGTGGAGCTGTACTGCCAGTCGCCGGCGCCTTTTGAGGGAACCATAAGCTTCTGCACGCTGGAATCCACGGAACAGCAGCAGGAATCGGAGGTTTTTGAATACAGGTATCCCGTATCCGCAGCACCGGGAGAGACGGTGATGCTTCCGTTTTATGTGCTTCTGGGTCAGAAGAGCGGCGAAATCCTTGTGCGCTTGGAAGACAAAAGCGGGGATATGCTGCGGGAGGAGATGCTGGAGTTTCAGATTCCCAAGGACACCGGAAATCTTTACATTGGCGCGCTGGACGATCAGGTGGAAGAAATCGGATATCTGAACCGGGTGAGTCTGAATTACGGGATGCTGCGGTCGGAACTGATTCCCCTCGACGCGTCCACACTCCCGTCGGATGTGCGCGGTCTGGATCTGCTGGATGTGCTCATCATCAATAATTTTGACACGTCCTCCCTGTCAGAAAAGCAGCAGAAGGCCGTCTGGCAGTGGATGGAATCAGGCGGAATCCTGATCTTTGGAACGGGGGAGCGGGTGTCTGATACCCTCGGCCCGTTTACGGAAAAGCTGGTGGAAGTGCCCTATGAGGCGCCGAAGCCTGCCGTCTTAAACATGGGTGCCCAGTATGGTGAAAATTCGCAGGAGGATGCTGTGATCCGCGCCGTCTGTGCAGAGCTTTCTATCCCGGGCGGGGATGAGGTCATGGCGAGCGATGAGCTTCCGATTCTCACGACCGTGAAAAAGGGAAGCGGGAAGGCTGGGATTTTTTCGCTGGATCTCGGGGATCTTTCGGATTTTGCGGGAAGAAATCCAAATTATGCGGAAAATTTCTTTGTCACGGTTGTGGGAGAGAGCGAGCTCCAGAACCTGTATTTTTACGGCGCCTATGGGTATGATATGGCATACTGGAATGCCCAGAGTCTTGTCAATACGGGGAGTCCTGACCGGCTTCCCAATATGGCGCTTTACGGGATCGTGATTTTTGTCTATATTCTCGCGGCAGGGCCTGGACTCTACCTGTTTCTGCGGAAAAAGGGGCTGCGGAGATATTACGGGGTGTCACTGGTTGTGTTTTCGTTCCTGGCGTCTGCGTCGGTGTACCTGATCGGAGAAAAAACCAGGTTCCGCTCGGAATTTTTCACGTATGCGGCGATCCGGGATGTGTCGGAAGAGGAGATCTATGAGACGGCTTACCTCAATGCCAGAACGCCGGACAGCCGCCCTTATACGGTCAGGCTGAAGCCGGAATATTCGGTGACGCCCGTCACAAGGTTGGCGAGATACGACGACGAGCCGCTTGGGACCATGCAGGGGAAAGAGACGGGAAACCTGACAATGGAATACGAGCCTGAGGAAACGAAAATTACCGTGCGGAAATCCCAGGCATTTTCTCCGAAATTTTTCAAGCTGAAAAAGCGCTCGGAAAACGAAACGGGACAGGGCATCGGAGCAGAGCTTCTCTACTTTGACGGCAGGATTTCCGGAACCGTAACAAACCATTTTTCGTTCCCGTTAAAAAATGCGGCGCTGATCCTCTACGGCCAGGCAGTCATGATCGGGGAGCTGGGGCCGGGAGAGACAAAGGTGCTGGACGGCAGCGAGGTGCTCACGTATCCGGCTGACATGACCTACATTCTGGCAGACAAGCTGAGCGGGGGCGATGTCTATTTTGATGTGGACATCAGCAACGAGGAATATCTGATGGCACAGGAGAGAACAAGCCTGTATTCTTTCTATCTCTCCAATTATTACGGTGGTTTTACTCCAGAGGCGCGGATCGCGGCTTTTGGGCCGGACGAAGATGCCTTTGGGGCATTCCTGGCTGACGAAGACTCTGCTGATGGCATGACGCTCTATACGTGCACGGTGGATCTTGTCACAGAACAGGACGGTCTTGTCTACCGCAGCGGCCTTATGAAAACGCCGAAGGTGACGACGGGAAGCGGGAACTATTATTCCAGCTATTCGACCATGTACGGAAGCGAGCAGGTGATTTTGGAATATTATCTGGGAAGCGATATCCGGGTGGAGAAGCTATCTTTTCTTCCGGTGTCCGAAGTGTTCCTGGAAAATCTGAAATATTACTATTTGGAACAGTTTAAAGGGGAGGCTTATTTTTACAATTACAGCACGAAAAATTATGACCAGGTGGATCTGGAGCAGGTGGATTTCTCCTATGAGGAATTGAAAGAATACCTTTCTCCGAGCAACAGCCTGACAGTAAAATACATCAACGGCGAGAGTGAGAACGGCGCCAACGCATCGCTTCCGCTTCTGATGGTGACAGGGAGGGAACGCTGATGCTTAAGATCCGGGGACTGAAAAAGAAATTTAAAAACTTCCCGGCGTTGGACGGCCTTGACATGGACATTGAGGAAGGCGCCCTCTATGGTTTTGTGGGGCCGAACGGAGCCGGAAAGACGACGGCCATCAAGATTATTACAGGCCTTCTCCGGCCGGATGAAGGTACGGTGCAGATTGCAGGAAAGGATGCCCTGCGGGCCGGCCGTGAGATCAATAAGGAATTCGGCTATGTGCCGGATGAGTTCGGCATGTATGACAACCTGCGGGTTGCAGAATATATGGAATTTTTTGCAGCCTGCTATGGAATTACGGGGCTTGTGGCGAGAAAACGCTGCGGAGAGCTTTTAGAGCAGGTGAAGCTGGAGGAAAAAGCGGATTTCTATGTGGACAGCCTGTCCAGGGGAATGAAGCAGAGACTCTGCTTGGCGCGGGCCCTGATCCATGATCCGCGGCTTCTCGTCCTGGACGAGCCGACCTCCGGCATGGACCCGCGGACCAGGATGGAGTTTAAAGAGCTTTTAAAGGAGCTCTGCGCCGAGGGGAAAACCATTTTAGTCAGCTCCCACATCCTGTCGGAGCTTTCGCAGATGTGCACGGATATCGGGATCATCGATGCGGGAAAAATTGTCTTAAGCGGGAACATGGCGGAAATCTTAAGAAAAGTCAACGCCTCCAACCCGCTTCTGATTTCCGTCTGCGGCGGGCAGGAGCAGGCCGTAAGGCTTCTCAGGCAGGATCCACGCGTCCAGACCATTTCCATCCGCGGCGAAGACATTGTCGTCAGCTTTTCCGGCCAGAAGGAAGAGGAGGCGGAGCTTTTAAAGACGCTGGTGGACGGCGGGATTCCCGTGAGCGGCTTCTTGAGGGAGCACGGGGATCTGGAGACGATTTTCATGCAGCTTACCAATCATGACCTGGAGACGGAGGTGATCGCCGGTGAAGGATAATCCTGTACTTTTGCGGGAACTGATTGTGCGGAGCAGAAGCTTCCGCTTCCCGCTCATTGTTTTCGTGTTCAACGGGATTCTTGCGGCTGCGGCCATGTTAAACATGTTTTCTGTTGTGGCCCAGATCCGGATTTCAGCCAATATCCAGTATGCCAGCTTTCTTAAACTGTACGTTTTTGTGGCGACGCTGGAATTTCTGCTTTTAATGTTTATCATGCCGGCGCTTACGTCGGCCGGAATCAGCGGAGAGCGGGAGCGTCAGACGCTGGATCTGCTCTTTACGACGCAGATGACGTCCTGGCAGATTATCATGGGAAAGCTGATATCGGCATTCAGCCAGCTTCTTCTCCTTGTGGTATCCAGCTTCCCGGTGCTGCTTCTGACTTTCGTCTATGGAGGCGTAGATTTTGCGGATCTGGCCCTTCTTCTAGTGTGCTTTGTGACGGTTGCCATGTTCACGGGAGGCGTCGGGATTTTGTCGTCGTCCTTTATGAAGCGGTCGAATTTTTCCAATGTCTGCACGTATGGGATTCTTCTGACCGTCGTAGTCGGGACGTATATGCTCAACCAGTTTGCGCTCCATATGTCACAGCTAAAGATCAACGGGCTGACGCCGGAGCCAGGGGAGATGCTTCCGAAGGCGGATTCCGGCGCCGCCGTGTATCTGCTTTTGTTAAACCCGGTGGTGACGTTTTCTGAGATCATGGAGAATCAGGTGTCCGGCTCCGAAAGCATCCTGTCTCTGGGGCAGTTTCTCGGCTCCAGGCCGGAAAATCTCGTGACGGAGCACTGGACGCTTTTCAGCCTCGCCGTCCAGCTTGTGCTGGCTGCCATTTTTGTGAGTGCTGCCGTATATTTCCTGAATCCTGCAGGGAGAGACAAACGATAACGGAGGAAAAACAATGTTTCAGATTGGATGCCATCTTTCCTGTGCAAAGGGCTTTGCGGCCATGGGAAAAGATGCCTTGAAAATACATGCGACGGCTTTCCAGTTTTTCACCAGGAACCCACGCGGCGGAAGCGCGAAGGCCATCGACGAAGACGATGTGGCGGCGTTCCTCAAAATAAAGGAGGAAGCCGGGATCGGGACGCTGGTGGCTCATGCGCCCTATACGCTGAATGCCTGTGCCGCGGAGGAGCGGATCCGGGAATTTGCGAGAAATACCATGGAGGATGACTTAAAGCGGATGGAATATCTGCCGGGGAACCTCTATAATTTCCATCCCGGAAGCCACGTAAAGCAGGGAATGGAGACAGGAATCCGCCTGATTGCGGATCAGTTAAACGGGCTTTTAAAGAAAGAACAGACGACGACGGTGCTCTTAGAAACCATGTGCGGAAAGGGCAGTGAAGTCGGCGGACGGTTCGAGGAGCTTAAGGAGATTTTAGACCGGGTGGAGCTTAAGGAAAAAATGGGCGTCTGCCTGGATACCTGCCATGTCTGGGACGGCGGGTACGATATTGTACATGACCTGGACGGCGTGCTTTCTGAGTTTGACCGGGTGGTGGGCCTTTCCAGGCTGAAGGCCATCCATTTAAACGACAGCCAGAACCCGCTCGGCGCCAGGAAAGACCGTCATGCGCGGATCGGGGAGGGACATATCGGGTTAGACGCCATGGTGAGGATCATCAACCATCCGGCCCTGAAAGACCTGCCGTTCTGCCTCGAGACGCCCAACGAGCTGGACGGCTATGCGAGGGAGATTGCGCTTTTAAAATCAAAGCGTGTGGAACCGTAAAAACAGAGAAAATTGTAAGGAGGTTTCCGGAATATGGGAATTATAAAAGCAGCAGTCAGATCCATTTCAGGCGGTCTGGCAGATCAGTGGCTCGAGGTGATTGAGGCCGGCGGAATGAGCGATTCTACCGTGTTTGCGCCCGGCGTCCTCACGAGAAGAGGAGAAAATGTGAAGGGGACAGCCGGAACGGTGTCCAACGGCTCCATGATCCGGGTGTATCCGAACCAGTTTATGATGCTGGTGGACGGCGGAAAAGTCGTGGACTACACGGCTGAGGAGGGCTATTATACGGTGAACAATTCCTCCATGCCGTCGCTTTTTAACGGGGAATTCGGGGAAACCTTAAAGGAGTCCTTTAACCGGATCCGGTTCGGCGGCGAATCGCCCTTTGAGCAGAAGGTCTATTTTATCAACCTTCAGGAAATCAAGGGAATCAAGTTCGGCACCAGGACGCCGGTCAACTATTTTGACAATTTTTACAACGCAGAGCTGTTTCTCAGGGCCCACGGCACGTATTCCATCAAAATTACGGATCCGCTCCGTTTTTATGCGGAGGTGATTCCGAAGAACCGCGAATATGTCAACGTGGAGGACATCAACGAGCAGTATTTAAGCGAATTTTTGGAGGCCTTCCAGACGGCCATCAACCAGATGTCTGCCGACGGGACGCGGATTTCCTTCGTGACGTCCAGAGGGCGCGAGCTTGGAAAATACATGGCAAATGTGCTGGATGAGGACTGGCGGAAGATGCGCGGAATGGAGATTCAGTCGGTGGGAATTGCAAGCATTTCCTACGACGAGGAGTCCCAGGAGCTCATCAACTTGAGAAACCGCGGCGCCATGTTAAGCGACGCCTCCATCCGGGAGGGCTATGTGCAGGGCCGGATCGCAGAGGGAATCGGCGAGGCAGGCTCCAATGCAGGCGGCGCCATGGCCGGCTTCATGGGGATCGGCATGGGAATGCAGACCGGCGGAGGCTTCATGGGGGCGGCATCGGCGGCCAATATGCAGCAGATGCAGATGGAGAACCAGAGAAGAATGGCCGGAAACGGAATGGGCGCCGGCGCCATGGGGACACAGGCCGGAAACGGAATGGGCGCTGGCGCCATGGGAACGCAGGCCGGAGCTGGCATGGCAAATCCGGCGGCGGGAATGGCCGGCATGCAAAGCCCTGGTGCCGGAGCGGCCGGGACGTGGACGTGTTCCTGCGGGACGATCAACAGCGGGAAATTCTGTTCGGAATGCGGAAGCCCGAGACCGGCGGTGTCGGGGACATGGACGTGCTCCTGCGGAACTGTGAACAGCGGAAAATTCTGCTCGGAGTGCGGGAAGCCAAGACCATAATCCCGTAAGAGGAGGAGCCTATGGCACTTGTAAACTATAAATGTCCCAACTGCGGCGGAGGCCTGAAATTTGATCCGGCCACCCAGTCCTTTGAGTGCGAATACTGCCTCTCCTCGTTCACAGAGCAGGAGATGGAGGAGCTGGCGAAAAAGGCGGAGGAGAAGGCAGGAGCTTCGCCGGCGGTTGTCTGTACCTGCCCCAACTGCGGCGCAGAGCTGGTGGCGGAGGAGACGACGGCCGCGGCCTTCTGTTATTACTGCCACAGCCCGGTCATCGTTTCAGGCCGGCTTTCCGGGGAATTCCTGCCGGATTATGTGATCCCCTTTGCGCTGGACCGGAAGCGGGCGCTGGAAATTTTTTCCGGCTGGATTGGGAAGAAGAAATTCCTTCCGCGGGCCTTTTTTTCGGAAAGCCAGATCGAGAAATTTACAGGCGTCTATTTCCCGTATCTGATGTATAGCTGCCAGGCAGAAGGGAAGATGACGGCGGAGGCGGAAAAGCTGCGGAGCTGGACGGCCGGAAACATCCGCTATACGGAGCATAAAAAATACCAGGTGGAGCGGGCCGGGGAGCTGGACGTGAAAAACATGGCCAGGAATGCCCTCTCCAGAGCCGACCATGAGCTGGTGGAAGGCGTCCTGCCCTTTGACATGGAGAAGCTGGAACCGTTCCGCATGGAATACTTATCCGGCTTCCAGGCGGAAAAGCGCGACATGGACAGCCATACATATACAAACGAGGTGGAGGCGGAGGTGCGCGCCTACGCGGAGGAGAACCTGCGGGGGAGCATGGGCGGCTATGATTCAGTGCGGGTAAAGGATCAGAGCGTTGAGATCCGGAACGCTTCATGGAAATATGCCCTCCTTCCTGTGTGGGTCATGACATACCGCGACCGGAAAAAGGATAAGCTTTACTATTTTGCAATGAATGGACAGACGGGGAAAATAAACGGCGAGCTCCCTGTGGATAAAGGAAAGCTGGCGGCGCTGTTCGGCGCTGTGTTTGTGCCTGTCTTCCTGTTTCTTTTGGCAGGGGGGTGGCTGATTTGAGAAAATGGAGAAAAGGGATCGCGGCCTGCCTTTTTTCGGCCGTTCTGATTCTTCCTGCCGGGCCTGCGCTTGCAAGGGTTTCGCTGGCCGGAGCTGAGAGCACCTATGACAGGGTCTATGACATGGCGGGGATTTTTTCCGACGAGGAGGAAGCAGCTCTTTCTGCGGCCATCGAAAGCCAGCGGACGGATATGGACATGGATCTGGCCATTGTGACGGCCGGCGACGCCATGGGCTACGGCGGTCAGGAATTTGCCGACTATTTTTATGATGACAACGGGCTGGGAGAGGGCTCGGACAAAAGCGGTGTCCTGCTTCTTTTGGATATGGACAACCGTGAGATTGCCGTGTCCACCTCGGGAAAGATGATCCGATATCTCACGGATGTGCGGGTGGAGACCATCCTGGACGACGTGTATGAAAGGATGGTGGACGAAGAGTATTATGAGGCGGCCTCCGTGTTCCTTTCGGATGTGGAAGTCTGCTATGAAAACGGGATTGCAGGCGATCAGTTCACCTACGACCAGGAGACTGGCAGGGTGAGCGTTTACCGCCGGATTACCGTGTTTGAGTTCCTGACGGCGCTTCTTCTGGCGGCTGTCTGCGGGGGCGCGGCCGTGCTGTCCGTGTCCAAGAGTTATAAAAAGGGCAGGAAAGACGACCGCATGGCGGCCAATTTCCGGCTGTCTTACCGGAAGGACAGCGCGTTCCGGCTTGGCTCCGGCCTTGGCGAGGTGCTCCTTGGAAGCTATATTACCCAGCAGGTGATCCGCTCGGCCCAGAACCGCGGCGGCGGGCCCGGCGGGCGATCCGGCGGCTTCTCCGGGAGAGGTCTTTCCGGCGGCGGACGTTCTACGGTTCACAGGACGGGCGGCCGCATCCATGGCGGCGGGAGCCGGAAATTTTAGGGCGCGGAAACGAAGAGAGGGATATCAGAGATGAAAATAGAAAAGATCGGAATTATTGGAAAGGGAGCCCTGGGCGTGATGTACGGGAAATGGCTGGCCGGCCGTCTGGGAAACAGCCAGGTGTTTTTCCTGGCAGATGAGGCGCGGGCAGAGGCATACCGGGCGTCGGAGACATACTCAAACGGAGAGCCCTGCGGTTTCCAGTACCGGACGCCGGCAGAGGCGGAGCCGGTGGATCTGATTATTTTTGCCGTGAAGTTCCTTGGGATGGAGGCGGCTATTGAAACGGCGCGGCCGTTTGTCGGGGAGAAGACGGTTCTCCTTTCCGTGTTAAACGGCGTATTGAGCGAGCAGATGCTGGAAAAGGAGTTCGGCGCCGGGCACGTGGTTTACTGCTGCGTTCAGGGCATGGATGCCGGGAAAGACGGGAATGCGGTGACGTACCGGAACATGGGATATATTTCCGTGGGAAATCCGGACGGGAGCAGGGATGAGAAGCTTGCGGCCGTGACAGAGCTGTTTGACAGAACCGGGCTTTCCTATGAGGTTCCGGCGGACATCAGACGGCAGATGTGGAGCAAGCTGATGCTCAATGACGGCGTTAATCAGGTGACGGCCATTTACAAGGCGCCGTACCGGCTTGTGCAGAAGGAAGGCGAGGCCAGAACCATGATGGTGGAGGCCATGCGCGAGGTGATGCGGACGGCTGCTTTCGAGGAGGTGGAGCTGACGGAGGCGGACATCGCTTCGTGGCTTGACCTTCTGGATCATCTGGATCCCGACGGGCGGACGTCCATGTGCCAGGATATCATGGCCGGCCGCAGGACAGAAAAGGAGCTGTTTTCGGGAACGATCCGGCGTCTGGCGGCGGAGCACGGGATTTCGGTGCCGGTCAATGATTTTTTATATGAGAAGCTGCAGGAGCTTGAGGAAGGGATGAAATAGCAGCATGAAGATTATGGTGATAGACGGCCAGGGCGGCAAGATGGGGAAAAGCATCGTCGAGCAGATGAAAAAGGCGTTTCCCCAGGATGAGATCCTGGCCATAGGGACGAACAGCACCGCGACGGCGGCCATGTTAAAGGCAGGAGCCGACGAGGGCGCGACAGGGGAGAATCCGGCGATTGTGGGAAGCGGGACAGCGGACGTGATCGTAGGGCCCCTGGGCATCGTGATTGCCGATTCCCTTCTCGGGGAGATCACGCCGGCCATGGCGGCGGCCATCGGGAGAAGCCGTGCAAAGAAGGTGCTGCTCCCGGTAAACCGCTGCCAGCATTTTGTTGTGGGCCTTAAGGAGCTGCCGCTCGGGGAGTACGTGCGGCTGGCCGTGGAAGAGGTGGCCAGACTCCGGGACGAGTAGGGGCTATGAGGGCAGGAAGCCGGGGAAAAGGGGCAGCGGAGACGCAGGCCGGGACAGATACGGGCCCGGGAAAAGCCGACCTTGGAAGGCAGATCCAGTATGGGCGGCTGCCCCGGGGAGCCCGGGAAATCCTAAGATTCCGGCACGGGGACGGCGGGATCTTTTAATCCGTAGACCCGCTCCCATTCCTTCGTGCCTTCTACCTTATAGACCCGGCTTTTGTTCATCTGAAGGAATTTTATCAGTTCATAGCAGTCGATCCAGATTTCGCCGTTTCCCTCTTTCTGGGATTCGTCAAAAATAAGCTGGAGGCCGAAGTGCAGGTGGGGCGTGGAAATGTTGTTGGTGTTTTCCGTCGCACTGTATCCGGTGCGCCCGAGATAGCCGATGACGTCCCCGGCTGTGACGGTGCTGCCGATTTCAAGGTCGCTTTGGTAGGGATAATTTTTCCTGAGATGGGCGTAATAGTAATACCGCTTTTTGTCAAAGCTCCGGATGCCGATGCGCCAGCCGCCGTACTGGTTCCAGCCCAGGGCTTCGACGGTTCCCGACTCCACGGCGATGACAGGCGTGCCCACCTGCCCCATCATGTCATGGCCCAGGTGCTTTCTGGTGTAGCCGTAGGAACGGGAAGTGCCGAAATCGTCGTAGTCGCTGTACGGGAAATCCCTGGCAATGGGAGAGAAAGCCTTGAGGCCGTATTTTGTGACCCAGGTCTTTTCCTGGGCAGTCTGAGAGCCGTCATCACCGGCTGCCGGCGATGTCTCGGCCGCAGGATTTTGGGCAGAGGCGTCGATTTCCTCGTCGAAGTATCCGACCATGCCGCCTAAAACGGCGGTGTAGGCTTCCTTATAATAGGCATAATAAGGAAGGTCTGCGGCCAGCTCTTCCATGGAAGCGCCGGATTTCAGCTTTTCGGCCAGAGAATTTAAGTCTGCATCAGAGAAGCGGGAAAAATCCCCGCCGTATTTGGCTGCGAGCCAGGCAAGAAGATCGATCCAGTTTAGATGGATGTCTGCCTGGCATGTTTCCACGTCCAGTCGGAAGGCTTTTTTTAAGACGTCGGCGGGAACGGTAAAGTCCACCCAGCGGATGTAGTCAGCTTCTCCTGTTTCGCCGCTTTCGCTTTCGGAGTCCTCCCGGGCCAGAAAATAGTCCTCGGAGGCAGCCTCCCGGCTCTTGATGCAGAGGGAGCCGGTGAGAAGAAAGAGGATGAAAAGCTGGACGGCTATGATGACAGTGGATTTTGGGATGTTCGATGGATTCATGGCATACACTCTCCTGGACGTATCCGGATTTTTGCGGAGACGAAAGGACGTCCCGCAGGAATACTTTTTTCTGAAAATTATATGCGGACATGCCGGGGAATATGACCCGGCAGGGCAGTTATGAGATGAAATGCAACAGTTCAGCCATACCATTCATAATTTGACGGATTTTATTGTATAGACCAATGAAAAATGATATTGGCCGTCAAATGATTCATGTCGGGCGTCCGCCCTATATCCACATATGACAAAATGCTGCTCTGTGAGCAAGCTCCCACGCAGCATTTTGCCATATGTGTCTGCATGGCTGAACTGTTACGATCAAATGGTTTGGAGGAAAAGAAATATGAAAAAACTGGAAGAGTATGTAATCAGCATACCGGACTTTCCCGAGGAGGGAATCATTTTCCGGGACGTGACATCCATCCTTCAGGAGGCAGACGGGCTTCATCTGGCCGTGGATAAGCTCCTTGGAATGGTGGAGGGCACGGAGTTTGACCTGGTGGTCGGGCCGGAGTCGAGAGGCTTTATTTTCGGCGTGCCGGTGGCCTACATGCTCCATAAGGGCTTCATCCCGGTTCGGAAGGCGGGGAAGCTGCCGCGGGAAACGGTGTCCGCCGAGTATGACCTGGAATACGGGACATCGAAAATCGAGATCCATAAGGATGCCATCCGGCCTGGCCAGAAGGTTGTCATTGTCGATGATTTGATCGCCACAGGCGGGACGACAGAAGCCATCATAAAGCTGGTGGAGTCCCTGGGCGGAGAAGTGGTTAAAATCTGCTTCGTCATGGAGCTTGCCGGCCTTAAGGGACGGGAGAAGCTGGCCGGTTATCAGGTGGAATCGGCCATCGTCTATGAGGGAAAATAAGACGGACGCCGGGAAGAGGAGACATGTACCGGGAACCGCCGTCTGAACGAAAAACAGGCCGGCAGCCGCAGAAAAGGAAATATTTCTGCGCTGCCGGCCGATTTTGTCAGAAGTCCCAATCAAAAAACCGAAATTTTCCACTTTACAAAGAACATACGTTCGGTTATAATAGAGACATGAAACGAGTTGTCTTTCATGTGGATGTAAACAGCGCGTTCCTTTCCTGGGAGGCGGTGTACCGCTTAAAGCATCTTGGCGGCACACTGGATCTCCGGACAATTCCGTCGGCGGTGGGAGGCGATATGGCAAAGCGCCGCGGAATTATTCTCGCCAAATCCCTTCCGGCCAAAAAGTACGGCGTCCGGACAGGAGAAACCGTGGTGGAAGCGAAGAAAAAATGCCCGGAGCTTATGCTGGTTGCGCCTCATTACGGCCTTTATGAACGGTCGTCGGCCGCGCTGATAAAAATTTTAAAGGAATATTCGCCCCAGGTGGAGCAGTTCAGTGTGGACGAGGCTTTTCTGGATATGACGGGAATGGAGCGGCTGTTCGGGGAACCGAGGGAGGCGGCCGCGGCCTTAAAGGACAGGATCCGGGAGGAGCTGGGATTTACCGTGAATATCGGAGTGTCCTCCAATAAGCTTTTGGCGAAAATGGCTTCGGATTTTGAAAAGCCGGATAAGGTGCACACGCTGTTTCCAGAGGAAATCCAGGAAAAAATGTGGCATCTTCCCGTAAGGGAGCTGTTCCTGGTGGGTTCGGCGACGGAGCGGAAGCTAAACCATCTCGGGATCGAAACCATCGGGGAGTTAGCCTGTACCGATGTGCGGATTCTAAAGGCCCATCTGAAAAAGCACGGCGAGGTGATCTGGGCCTTTGCCAACGGCCGCGATGCCGGGCTTGTGGAGGCGGAGCCGCCGGAGAACAAGGGCTATGGGAACAGCACGACCATTGCCTTCGATGTGACGGACCGGGAGACGGCCAGGCGCGTCCTGCTTTCTCTGGCGGAAACGGTGGCGGCCAGGTTAAGGAAGCACGGGAAAAAGGCGGAGCTTGTCTCGGTGAGCATTAAGGACAGCGGCCTTCATACGGTTTCCCACCAGACGGTGCTTCCTGCGGCCAGCGATATTACCATGGAGATTTATACGGCGGCCTGCCGCCTGTTTGACGAGCTCTGGGACGGCGCGCCTATCCGGCACCTCGGGATCCATACGGGGCGCCTGGGAGAAGGCGAGGCCAGACAGCTCAATATTTTTGACGGTACGGACTATGAGAAGTTGGAAAAGCTGGACGCAGCCCTCGACAATATCCGGAAGCGCCACGGGCAGGATGCGGTGATGCGGGCTTCTTTTCTTAAGTCCTCCCTCGACCATATGGCCGGCGGGATCACCAGGGAAAGGCGCACGGTGGATTATACAAAGGAGAAAATTCAGTAGAAGGAGGAAATACGGAAAAAAGGAGCTGACGGAATATGGCATTTGGAATCGGTGGAAGAGAGAGCCGGGTATTTGAGGGCTTCGAGTCGAAGGAAGGCAGGAGAAGACAGCGGGAGGTGGCATGTGAATGCTGGTTCACGAGCCGCGGCGAGACACTGCCTCTGGCGGTAAAGTTTCCGAACGAAGACGGGGAGCTTATCATGGTGCGGGATCTTCAGGTGGACTGGGCGGAGAAAAAGTATTACTGCGGCGTGCCGGCGGTGGAGTACCAGTGCCGCATGACGCTTGGCGGCCGCAGGCGGCCGGTGAGGCTGATCTTTTACCTGGAAGAATGCCGTTGGGTGATGGAGACAGAAGAGGGCCTGTGAGGAAACGGGCCGGAAAGGCAGAAGAACATGAGAGAAATTGTATTTAAAATGGAACGTCCGGGCCTCGTGACGGTGGGCCAGGAGGTAGAGGTCAGCGAGTCGGTGACGCCGGTGAACGTCAACTACATGATTGAGCCGGCCGTAGCCATGTCGGGACTTTTTAAGTTCACGGAGCGGTTAAAGAGCCGGAAGGGGATCGTGAAGGAGATTGTGGAGAACGAGCGCGGCTACTACGTGACCGTGGAATTTGACGAATAGGAAAAGGGAGATGTAAATGAAGCTGTTTCATTTATCGGATTTGCATATCGGAAAACAGCTCCATGGATTCAGCCTGATCGAAGATCAGACGTATATCCTTGGACGGATTTTAAAAGAGGCGGAGCAGAGGAAGCCGGACGTGATCGTGATTGCCGGGGATGTCTACGACAAGTCGGTGCCGTCTGCGGAGGCCGTTGAGGTATTTGACGGCTTCCTCACGTCCCTTGCCGCCATGGAGCAGGGGCTGGAGGTGTTTATCGTCAGCGGGAACCATGATTCCCAGGAGCGGCTGGCCTTTGGGAGCCGTCTGTTCGAGAAAAACAGGATATTTATTGCAGGCATGGCGCCGGGAAAGGAAAATCCCAGGGTGCAGAAGCTGGTACGAAAGGATAAGGAGGGAGAGGTGAATTTTTATCTTCTTCCTTTTTTGCGCCCTTCCTTCATCCGTGAAATCGAAGGGATGGAGCAGGTAAAGACATACGATGAGGCCGTACGGGCCGTGATCGCGCAGATGGAGCCGGATTTTTCCGCGCGGAACGTCCTCGTCTGCCATCAGTTTTTTACATGGAACGGAAAAAGCCCGGAGCGGTCGGATTCCGAGACCGTCTCCGTCGGCGGCCAGGACAACGTGGAGGTCTCGGCTGTGGAGACGTTTGACTATGTGGCGGCCGGCCATATTCACCGTCCACAGTCCGTCGGGGGAGACCATGTCCGCTACTGCGGCTCGCCGTTAAAATATTCGGTTTCGGAGGCGGGACAGGAGAAAGGGATTCTGGAAGTGACGCTCGGGAAGAAAGGCGACGTGACGGTGGAAAAAATTCCTCTGGTGCCTCTCAGGGATGTGAGGAAAATCAGGGGAAAGCTCTCGGAGCTGATTTCCGAAGAGACGCTCTCGGCAGCAGATCCCAAAGATTTTGTCAGTGCCGTCCTGACGGATGAGGAGGAGCTTTACGAGCCGGGACGCGTGCTTTCAAGGCATTATCCGAACCTTTTGGAGTGGACGGTGGAAAACAGCAGGACGCGGCGGGAATTTTCTGAAGAAGAGCTGCCGGCGGAAAAAAAGAGCCTTCCGGAGCTTTTTGAGGAATTTTACATACAGATGCAGGGCGCAGAAATGAAGGAAAACCAGAGGAAAGCCATGGAAGAAATTTTCCTGAGACTGGAGGCAGGAGGGGAGGAGGAAGCATGAAACCGATTTGTCTGACAATGTGTGCCTTCGGCTCCTATGGCGGAAAGACGGTCATTGATTTTACGAAGGCCGGCCGGGGCGTTTTCCTGATTACCGGGGATACCGGGGCGGGGAAGACGACGATTTTTGACGGGATTACCTTCGCCCTTTACGGGGAGACAAGCGGAGGAAAACGGGACGGCAGGATGATGCGGAGCCAGTATGCCGGGTCTGAAGACGAGACCTATGTGGAGTTTACATTTTCCTATCGCGGAGAGATCTACACGGTTTTCAGGAGCCCGGAATACATGAGAGAGAAGAAGCGGGGAAGCGGCCTTGTGAAGGCGGCGGCCAGGGTGGAGCTGACGCTTCCAGACGGGACGGCTTTCCGGGGGAAGAACCGGGAGACGGATAAAAAAATCTGTGAGATCATGGGAATCGACAGGGAGCAGTTTACGCAGATTTCCATGATTGCCCAGGGAGATTTCCTGCGGCTCCTTCATGCCAGCTCTGAAAACAGGAAGAAGATTTTTTCCACAATTTTCCACACCGGGCCCTGCCGGGACGCTGAAGAGGAGCTGAACAAAAAGAGAAAGCAGTTAAAGGATCAGATTCAGGCGGGCGAGGAACGGCTGAGGGCCCATGTCCGGTCGATCCGACTTACGGAGGAAGCGGGAAGCGAAGACGAAGCCCGGCTGGAGAAGCTTTGCCGGGAAGAGGTTTTGCCTCCGGGAGAGGCGTCAGAATTTTTATCTGAGCTTCTTTGTAAGGAACAGGGACAGCTTCGGACGGCCGACCGGGAGTTAGCGGAGCTGGATGATAGCCTCCAGAAGGCGTTGGAGGAAAACGGAAGGCTTTTAAAGGCAGCGGAACAGGCCCGCCAGTACGAAGAGAAAAAGGCAGAGCTTAGGAGGGAAGAAGAAAAAGAGGCGCATTACACGGCATGGAAGGCCAGATATGAGGAAGCCGCGAAGGCATATGGGATGAGGCCCTATGAGAGCCGGTATCTGGAGGCGGAGCGGCAGACGGCGGCTGCCGAAAGAAGCAGGGAGGCCGCTGAGAAGGCGCTTTCGGAGGCCGAAGCCGGATTTTCGGAGGCAAAACAGGTACTGCTTGCCGCCGAAGAAGAGTTTGGAAGAAAAGAGCCGCTATACAGGACGGAGCTTTTAAAGCTGGAGCAGGAGGAAAAGGACTGGAGACGGAAGGCAGAGCTGGAAACGGAGGCGGCAGAGCGGAGAGCGCAGTCGGAAGAGGAAGCAAAACGTGGGCTCGCGTTAAAGGAAAGGAAGGAGAAGCTGGAATCGGCCATCGGCGAGTGCGAGAGAAAGATACAGGCCTTTTCAGAGGCGGCTCCCATTCTTGCGGAGCTTGAGCATTCCTTAAAGGAGCTGGCCGCATTTGAGGAAACGGCAGCCAGGCTGAAAGAAGAGCGGAAGGCGCTGGAAACGAGAAAGATACGTCTGGAAGCCATGAAGCGGGAGCAGGAAAAACGGATACAGGCCTTTTCGGAGGCAGAGCGGCTGTACCAGGAGCTTCAGGAGCAGTTTTTCCGGGAACAGGCCGGGATCCTTGCCCGCGACAGGTTAAAAGACGGCTTCCCCTGCCCGGTCTGCGGAGCCGTCAGCCACCCGGCCCCGGCGGCCCTGGCAGAGAGCGCGCCCACGGAAGAAGAAGTGAAGCGTGCATCCGCAAAGCGGGAGGAGAAAAGGGGACTCTGTGAAGCGCTGGGGACGGAGATTACGAAGGAAATGACGGGAATCTCCGAAAAGGAGCGCCAGCTCTGCGAGGAAGAAAAACGGCTTCCGGAGAATATGGCGGAGAAAAAGGAGACGATGGAGCGCCGGCGGGCAGAGCTTCTGCTCCTGAAGAAAGAGGGAACGGACGCGGCTGAGACCGGAAAGTCCCTGGGAGAAGAGCTGGAAAGAACGAAAAAGAGCATGCAGGACTGCCGTCTTTCCGAGGAGCTGGAAAAAGCAGCGGTTTTGAAGCTGGAGGAAGAAATAGGGAAGCTGGAAAAGCAGCTTTTCTTCCGCTCGAAAGAGGCGCTGCTTACGGAAAAAGAACGGCTGGAGCAGGAGCTTCGCCGGAAGAAGGCAGAGACGGAAGCGGCCAGGCAGAAGGAAAAACAGGCCGCGGAGACGGCTTCCTCCGCCAGACAGGCGTGCCGTTCGGCAGAAGAGCACCTGATTTTAAGGAAAAGAGAGCAGGAAGAGGCAGGAAGCACATGGAACCAGGTCTGGAAGGACAGCGGCTTTACAAGAGAGCAGTACACGGCATCCCTGGCATGGAGAGAGACAGAGGAGGCCAGGGAGGCGGGAGCGCAGACGGAGGAATATTTCCGCAGGTTGGCAGAGCTTAAGGCGGCCGTTAAGACGCTGGAGACCGGTCTTTTGGAGGCCTCGGAGGAAAGGGCCGGGGAGCTCCGGGAAGAGATCCGGAAGCTTCGGGAGAAGAAGGGATCCCTGGAGAAAAAGCGGGACGGGATTTCCGCTGCCGTCCAAAACCACGAAAGCATCCTTTTGCAGATGGAGACAGAGGAACGGGAGAGCGGCGGGCTCATCGAGGCCTTCCTTTTATACGACGGCCTCTGGCAGACAGCCAGCGGGAACCTGAAAGGAAAGGTAAAGATTGACTTTGAGACATATGTCCAGAGACAGTATTTTGAGAAAATCCTGACGGCGGCCAACCGGAGATTTCTGAAGCTGTCCGACGGAAAACTGAAATTAAAATGCAGACAGCTTGAGGACATGGGCGGCCAGGGGCATTCCGGCCTGGAGCTGAATGTCTACGTGATGGCGACGGGAAAGGAGCGGGATGTGAAAACCCTGTCCGGCGGCGAGTCGTTCCTTGCGTCCCTGTCCCTGGCGCTGGGACTTTCCGACGTGGTGCAGAGCCAGGCGGGCGCCGTGAGAATGGAAGCCATGTTTGTGGACGAGGGCTTCGGCGCTCTGGACGACGAGACGCGGGAACTGGCTGTCCGCGTGCTTCACGACCTGGCAGGCGATGAGCGCATGGTCGGCATCATCTCCCATGTGAACGAACTGAAGGCGCAGATCGGAAAGAAACTCATCGTCACGAAGGGCGAACAGGGGAGCCGGGCCGCCTGGTCTATTGAGGACTGAGAAAGGCGTGGTTTCCAGGGGGCTGTGGAAGACATCCCGTACCCCAGGCCTCTCGAGGACTTAGAAAGACATCCTGCCGAAAGCCTCAGGATTCGCTTCCGGCAGGACGGTGAAAGAAAAGCAGCATGAGCCCGTAGCAGGTACAGACAATCAGGATGCGGAGGCAGGTGCCGAAAAATTCGGGAAGGCCGGAGGCAAAGAGAAACGAATCAGGAAAAATGCGGTAAATCCCTAGAGCCACGGCCAGGCAGAACACAGGCTTCACGATGACTTCCCAGGCGTTGGCGGAAAAGCCGACGGCTTCTCTTAAGGCCAGGATATGTAAGAGCGCCAGAAGGAGCTCACTTGCCAGCATCCCCCACAGGTATGCCAGGATGCCGATTTTCGGGATTCCGATTACGATGAAGCAGAGCCTGAAAAGCAGGGCGGCCAGATGATGAAGGAAGGTTGTGGTTGTCTTCCCGAGGCCGTTTAAGATGCTTCCCATGGTGGTGGAAAGGTAGAGGAACGGACAGAGCCAGGCAAGGATTGTGATGAAGCTTCCTGCTTCCTCATTTTTAAAGACCTGGACGCCGAGGCTGTCCCCGAAGATGGTGAAAATGCCGACGCAGAGGATGCCCATGTAGAGGCTGTACCGGAAGGACATGGCGATGCGCCTGGTGATTTCGCGGCTGTCGCCGCCTGCCTGTGCCCTGGCAACAGAAGGAAGCAGGACGACGGCCAGGGAATTGACGATGGCCGAGGGAAACATGATAAAGGACATGGCCATGCCGTTTAGGACGCCGAGCGTGCTGACCGCCTGGGACTGGCTTAAGCCGAAGGCAGCCAGCCGGTTGGGGATCAGGATGGATTCGGCGCTCCTTAAAAGATTCATGACGAGCCGGTTTGCCATGAGCGGCAGGGCCAGCGCCATGAGAGGAATGGCGATGGAAGCCATGGAGGGGGCGTGGGGATCCGGCCGGGTATCGCCATCCTTTTCCAGTAAAAGAAAGGTCAGGAGCGTGAACAGGGCAGAACCGGCTTCGCCGATAAGAAGGCCGGCGGCCGCCAGGGAGACGGTGATTTCGATGCCCTTTTCCCGGCAGATGTCAGCGAGAAGGAAGACGGCAAACATCCGGATTCCCTGCTCGGCTAACTGGGAGAAGGCCGGGATCTGCACTTTTTCTTTTCCATAATAATATCCGCAGATACAGGAGTGGAGGGCAGAACAGGGGATTGCCAGTGCAAAAGCAGGAAGCAAAGGAGCGCAGCGCGGTTCCATGAGCACATGGACGGCGAGGAAGCCGGAAAAACGCCAGATCAGTGCCGCCAGGAAAATCGCCATGGAGAAAGAGATGGCAAAGCCGGTGAAAAGCGTCTTTTTGGCCCTGGAAGGACATGCGGCCGTGAAGCGGGAGATGGCCGTCTGGAGGGAACCGGCGCATAGAGAGAGGCAGATCCCGTAAACGGGAAACATCATCTGATAAATCCCGAGCCCCTCGGCGCCGATGGCGCGGGAGAGGAAAATTTTATAGAAAAATCCGAGGATCCTGGAGAGAAAGCCTGCGGCGGTAAGAAGGACTGCGCCGGCGATCAGGGTATGCTTCTTAAAAAAATCAGTCATGCGGCCTCCCGGGAAAGGAAATTGCTACATTGTATGCAAAAAAAAGAGCGGATTATTCGGAACGGAAGGAAAATCCCGGGGCTGGCATCAGGAAAAACCGGTCAAGGCGCGGAATACGCCAGATACTGATAATGATTCCTGATATTATTATATTTTTCTTAATTCTCAGGATTCCTGTTGAAATCCCCCCGGAATATTATTATAATGTAGAATAGTTTCCCGGAAACGGGGGACGGTAAATCAATAGTAGATGAGGCTTTTAACCTGTATTTACGGAAAGGCGGATTTATGAAGAAAGTAATTTATCTTGACAACGCGGCCACGACGAAGGTGCGTCCCGAGGTCGTGGAGGCGATGCTCCCGTTTTATACGGAGAATTACGGAAATCCATCTTCGGTGTATTCTTTTTCCACACCGTGCAAAGAGGCAATGGCCCACAGCAGAGAAGTAATCGCAAATGCTCTTGGAGCAAACGCCAATGAAATTTATTTTACGAACGGCGGCACCGAGTCCGACAACTGGGCGCTTACGGCCGCGGCCGAGGCGTATGCTTCCAAGGGAAAACACATCATTACGACACAGATTGAACATCACGCGGTTCTGCACACAGGCCAGTATCTCGAAAAGAGAGGATTTGAGGTCACGTATCTTCCGGTGGATGAGTACGGCCTTGTGGATCCGGAGGAGCTTAAAAAAGCCATCCGTCCCGATACGATCCTGATCTCCGTGATGTTTGCAAATAATGAGATCGGCACCATCGAGCCGATTAAGGAAATCGGTGCAATCGCAAAAGAACATGGAATCCTGTTCCACACCGACGCCGTCCAGGCCTTCGGACATGAGCGCATTGATGTGGACGAGTGCAATATTGATATGTTAAGCGCCAGCGCCCATAAGTTAAACGGCCCCAAGGGCGTCGGCATCCTCTATATCCGGAAGGGCGTAAAAATCCGCTCCTTTATCCACGGCGGTGCCCAGGAAAGAAAGCGCCGCGCCGGCACGGAGAATGTGCCCGGGATCGTCGGCATGGGAAAGGCCGTGGAAATTGCCATGGAACACATGGAGGAGAACCGGAAGAAAGAGACGGAGTTAAGGGATTACCTGATCCGCCGCGTGATGGAGGAAGTGCCCTACACGAGGCTTAACGGCCACCCGGCCAGACGTCTCTCCAACAATGCAAACTTTGCGTTCCAGTTTATCGAGGGAGAGTCCCTGCTTATCATGCTGGATATGGACGGGATCTGCGGTTCCAGCGGTTCCGCATGTACGTCCGGCTCCCTGGATCCGTCCCATGTGCTGCTTGCCATCGGGCTGCCCCATGAAATTGCCCATGGTTCCCTGCGCCTGACCTTAAGCGAGGAGACGACGAAGGAGGACATTGACTACACGGTGGAAAGCGTCAAGCGGATCGTGGAGCGCCTCCGTTCCATGTCCCCGCTCTATGAGGACTTCGTAAAGAGCAGGGAAAAACAGGACACGAAAGGCTAACTGCCGCAGAAGAGACCGGAAACAGACGACAGAGGGAAAGAAAAAGAACAGGAGATCAATCTATGTATTCAGAAAAAGTAATGGACCACTTTCAGAACCCGAGAAACGTGGGTGAAATAGAGGACGCCAGCGGCGTCGGAACCGTCGGAAATGCAAAATGCGGGGACATCATGCGGATTTATCTCGATATCGACGATGAGACCCATATCATCCGTGACTGCAAATTCAAGACCTTTGGCTGCGGCGCGGCTGTGGCCACCAGCAGCATGGCGACGGAGCTTGTAAAGGGAAAGACCATCGAGGAGGCCATGCAGGTGACGAACAAGGCCGTCATGGAGGCCTTAGACGGGCTTCCGCCGGTGAAGGTACACTGCTCCCTGCTTGCGGAGGAGGCGATCCACGCGGCACTCTGGGATTATGCCGAAAAGCACGGTATCCAGATCGAAGGCCTCGAGAAACCGAAATCCGACATCAGCGAGCACGATGAGGACGAGGAATATTAAGAATGAAGAAAAAAGTAGTGGTAGGCATGTCAGGCGGCGTCGATTCTTCGGTCGCCGCCTGCCTGCTTAAGGAACAGGGATACGATGTCATTGGCGTCACCATGCAGATCTGGCAGGAGGAGAACCCGGAAGACATGGAAGAAAACGGCGGATGCTGCGGCTTAAGCGCCGTGGAGGACGCGAGAAAAGTGGCGTGGAAATTGAAAATCCCCTATTACGTGATGAATTTCCGGAGGGAATTCAAGGAAAACGTCATGGACTATTTTGTGAACGAGTATCTCCATGGCCGGACGCCGAACCCCTGCATTGCATGCAACCGGTACGTGAAATGGGACGCCCTCCTTACCAGGAGCCTGGAGCTTGGGGCGGACTACATCGCCACGGGCCATTATGCCCGCATCGAGCGGCTGGAAAACGGCAGGTACACGATCCGCAATTCGGTGACGGCGGCGAAGGATCAGACGTACGCCCTCTATAACCTGACCCAGGAGCAGCTCTCCCACACGCTGATGCCGGTGGGAGATTACACGAAGGACGAAATCCGCGCCATTGCGGCTGAAAATGGCCTGGACGTGGCCGGGAAAAAGGACAGTATGGAAATCTGCTTCATCCCGGACAACGACTATGCGGGATTTATTGAAAAAAATGAGGAAAATGTCCCCGGCGCCGGGAATTTTGTGGATCGGGACGGGAATGTTCTGGGCCACCATAAAGGGATCACCCATTACACGGTGGGACAGAGGAAGGGGCTAAACCTTGCCATGGGACATCCTGTATTTGTGACGGAGATCCGGCCGGAGACCAACGAGGTTGTGATCGGGGATGCCGATGAGGTATTTTCCGACAGGCTGACCTGCCAAAACCTAAACTGGATGTCCATCGAGGGCCTTGGCGGCCGGGAGATGGAAGTGACGGCAAAGATCCGGTACAGCCATAAGGGCGCGCCATGTATCATAAGAGAGCTGGAAAACGGAATCGTGGAATGCCGGTTCGAGACGCCCCAGAGGGCCATCACGCCGGGACAGGCTGTCGTTTTCTATGAAAAGGATTATATTGTGGGAGGTGGCACGATCCGATGAGAAAACGTGACGGAACCCCCGCAAAGGTTCTTCTGGCGGTGTCTCTTGCCTGTCTTTTGGCTGTCCTCGGCGGATGCAGCGCCGGAAAATATGAAGCTGTGAGCCTGGAGGCGCTGGAATCCGGATTGGAGAGTACCAGTGTTAACGGAGAAGCGGAGGCGCCGGGGGAAGAGGCCGGAAGTGAGAGCGGGGAGACCATGCGCGTCCTGACGATGGATGAAAACGGGAACCTTAAGTTTGCCGACGGTGCCTCCGATGCGGAGACATCTGCGGACGGGGAGGCTTCCGCAGATGGAGAGAGTGAAGCGGTGGCCGGTGTCACGTTTACGAAGACGGAGGACGTGGTGGCGCTGACGGCTGAGGTCGTCAATGTGCGCGAGGAACCGCGGGAGGACGCCAGGATCCTGGTTCAGTTAAAGGCTGGGAGCACGCTCAACCGTACCGGCATTTCCGACGAATGGTGCCAGGTTCTCTATAACGGCAGAACAGCCTATGTGGCGGCTGCTTTCACGGAGGTCTATGAGGAGCCGGAGACGTCGGATACGGGCAGTGAAGAGGCAGAGCCGGCAGCGGCTTCCGGCGCGGCCGCCCAGGCAGAGTCCGGCGGCAGTGAGGGCATGTCGGCTGACGGAGGTGGAGTGCCGGAGGGGAATGCAGATGGAACGTCTGGGAATCCGGCGGCCGGGGAAGCCGAAGCGGCCGGAAACCCGGCAGGCGGCGATGGACAGACCGGCTTAGACGGCCGGCCGGCCGAGACGAGAGCGCCGGAAGTCCCCTTTAACGGACATACTATCGCCATCGACGCAGGCCACCAGGCCAAGGCCAATGCAGAGAAGGAGCCCATCGGCCCCGGCTCCGAGACCATGAAGGCCAAGATGCCGGCAGGCGCCACAGGCACAGAGAGCGGCGTCAAAGAATGCGAACTGACGCTTGCGGTGGCAAAAAAGCTGGAGCAGGCGTTAGAAAATAAAGGCTACCATGTGGTGATGATCCGGGAAAGCAACGACGTAAACTTAAGCAGCGCCGAGCGTTCCCAGATTGCGAACCAGAGCGAAGCGGAGATTTTGGTGAGGCTCCATGCCAATTCCATGGAAAATTCCGGGGTCAGCGGGACGCTTGCCATGTGCATGACCGACCAGAACCCCTATAACGCCGGTCTGCACGGACAGAGCTACACGCTGTCCAAGCTGATTGTGGATCAGATCTGCGGCCAGACCGGTTCCAGGAACCGCGGCGTCCAGGAGGTAGACAATTTAAGCGACATCAACTGGAGCGAGATCCCGGTTTCTGTCGTGGAAATGGGATTTTTAAGCTGCCCGGAGGAGGACAGGCTTCTCCAGGATGAGGCGTATCAGGATAAAATTGCCGCAGGGATCAGCGCGGCCATTGACTCCTACTTTGCAGGATAAGAGAAAAAGTTAAAAAAATTTCATTTTCCTACTACACAAATTTCAAATTTCATGTATAATAGTAATTGCCCGCGCAAAACCAGCCCGGGCAATTAAATGGAGATATAGCGAAGAGGTCGTAACGCGGCGCACTCGAAATGCGTTTGTCGGCTAATACCCGGCACGAGGGTTCGAATCCCCCTATCTCCGTTTTAGATGATTTCTCATCAAAAAAGCCTGTAAAACCGTTGTTTTATGGGCTTTTTTCTTTTCTCACAAATTCTCATGGGTTCTTTAGGATGCAGATTCAAGTGATTGCAGGAAAGAAAAAGATCCCCAATTATTGTGTTCCGTATTGTGCTTTGGCAGAAAGAGCCCTATTCTCCTGCTGCGGCTCTCCGGCCGAAAATTGGGTCATGGAGACTTGCTGTTCCGTGTTGATATTCTTTGGACGGTACGGTAGAATAAGAGCGAAGGAAGCAAATTATTACATAGAATGGAGTGAGAACATGACGGAAGAAGCAAAAATAATTCTGGACGAGCTAGAGACAATGAAAAGAGATATCCGTGAAATGTATTTGACCATAGAAAATGAGACGAACAGAAAGATAAAGATGATAGCAGAGGGACATTTGGATTTAAGCAGGAAACCGGATGATGCATCAGGAACAGAAAATGAAAAGGAAATGCTTTTATTGAAAGTAAACCGTCTGGAGAGTGAACTTGAAAAGCTGAAAGCCAGAATTGAAGAAATAGCATAGATATGGAATTAAGAAGGTGTCGCAAAATTATCTGATTAGATGATGGGGCGATACCTTCTTCACTGGAAACCCCTCTTTACTGTGTTCCGCGCCTATGATATACTGTGTTCCAGCGTGAGAGGAGGTTCCCTTTATCTCCGTTTCAGAGCCTCTTGGAGATCAAGAGGATATTTTTTTGCGTTCGACTGCAAAGGAGGAAACCATGGAAAACACACAGAATCTTACGGAAGGAAACATTTTAGGCTCCCTCGTCCGCTTTGCCGTCCCGGTGCTTTTGAGCCTGTTCTTGCAGGCGCTGTACGGCGGCGTGGATCTTCTCGTGGTGGGGCAGTTTGCCAGCACGGCCGATGTGTCCGGAGTGGCGACAGGGAGCATGCTGCTCCAGACCATGACGATGATCGTCACAGGACTCGCCATGGGAATCACCGTGGTAGTGGGAGAGCGGATCGGGAGACGTGAGCCGGTGCAGGCCGGCCGCGCCATCGGAAGTGGCATCTGCCTGTTCGGCGTTTGTGCCGTTTTTCTGACGGCAGTGATGGCCGGCGGAGCGGAAACCCTTTCCGTGCTCATGCATGCGCCCGAGGAGGCGCTTTCCCAGACGGCCGCTTATGTGCGGATCTGCGGCGCCGGTTCTGTTTTCATTGTCGCTTACAACGTGCTGGGAGCTGTTTTCCGCGGAATCGGCGACTCTAAAACGCCGCTTTTTACGGTGGCTGTGGCGTGTGTCATCAACATTGCAGGCGATCTTCTGCTGGTGGCCGGTTTCCACATGGGAGCCGCGGGCGCTGCTCTGGCGACGGTGGCGGCCCAGGCCATCAGTGTGCTCCTCTCCTTTGGACTCATCCGGAAAAAGACGCTGCCCTTTGTATTTTCCAGGGAATTCATCCGCTTTGACAGGCGGTATGTGGTTCTGGAACTGAAGGTCGGCATCCCGGTGGCGCTCCAGGAGTTTTTGGTGGGCATTTCCTTCCTGGTGATCCAGATGATCGTGAACTCCTTCGGCGTTGTCTTCTCGGCAGGCGTCGGCGTGGGCGAGAAGGTGTGCAGCTTTATCATGCTGGTGCCGTCGGCCTACATGCAGTCCATGTCAGCCTTTGTGGCTCAGAACATGGGCGCCAGGAATCCGGGGCGGGCGAAACGGGCTCTTGGCTGCGGGATTGCAACCTCCCTGGCCGCCGGTGTCGTCATGGGATATCTTTCATTCTTCCACGGAGACATGCTGGCGTCCATCTTCTCAAAGGATTCCGCAGTTATAGAAGCCGCCCACAGCTATTTAAAGGCCTATGCCATCGACTGTCTCCTGACGCCGTTTCTGTTCTGTTTTACCGGATATTATAACGGCCGGGAAAAGACCATGTTTGTCATGGCGCAGGGAATCATTGGGGCATTTCTCGTGCGAATCCCTGTGGTTTATCTGATCAGCAGGATCCCCGGTGCAAGCCTGTTCCAGATTGGCCTTGGGACACCGGCATCCTCCCTCGTCCAGATTACGCTCTGCTTTATCATGTTCTTCCTGTTAGAAAAGCGGGAAAAGACCTGTTAAGGACATGCCGGAACCGGCGTTTCTTCAAAGTCTTACAATACCTTTAATTTTTGTGAAACATATGGCTAGAAAGCGAATTTTGCTGTATATTGTAGAAAGAGACGTTTGACAGAAGGTTCATGGACAAAACAGGAGGTTCTATGGGGAAGGAAGAAGAGGAGCGCCAGCTTCGCAGGGAATTAAGGCGGATTGAGAGGAAAAAGCAGGAGCGGTTCCGGCAGCTTCTGCTGGTTGGGATGTTCGGCATTGCGGCGCTGATCGCGGCGGCGGCCGTCCTTGTGTTTTTAAAAGGAATTTTCTGGAAGGAGCCTGTGGATCCCCATGAGGTGCCGGTGCCGGAATGGGTGACGGAAAATCTTCTGACGCCGAATCCTTATTCCCGGCCGGAAAAGCCCCTGGAGAATGTCCGCGGGATTGTGGTTCACTACGTGGCGAACCCATGCAGTACGGCGAGGGAGAACAGGAACTATTTTGAGAGCTTGAAGGATCAGACGGGAGAAAATGCCACTTCGGTCAGCAGTCATTTTGTCATCGGCCTGGAAGGCGAGGTGGTTCAGTGCGTGCCGTTATATGAGGTGGCTTACGCCTCCAATAACCGAAACAGCGACACGATTTCCATCGAGTGCTGCCACCCGGATGAGACGGGGAAATTTTATGACAGTACATACAAGAGCCTGGTGGATCTGACGGCCTATCTCTGCACGGCGTTTGAGCTGGAGCCGGAGTCGGTGATCCGCCATTATGACGTGACAGGGAAAATCTGCCCCAAGTATTTCGTGGATCACCCGGATGAATGGGAAAAGTTCCATGAGGACGTGGGAACGGCCATGAAGGAGAAGTCCTTTGAAAAGAGGGAAGTGAAAGGGGCAGGAAAATAGATAATTTGCAGAGTCCCGGATCATATTGAAAGGAGAAACACGTTGGCAAAGGTGATATTGCTATGCGGGAAGATCTGCTGCGGTAAGAGTTCCTATGCCGGCCGCATCCGGAAAGAGAATTGCGCGGCAGTTCTGTCTGTTGATGAAATTATGCTTGCAGTCTTTGGACAGGATGCAGGTGAAAAGCATGATGCATACGCAGCGTCCCTGAAAAAATATCTTTTTGCAAAATCAGTGGAGCTGGCGGAAGCCGGAATCAGTGCAATAATGGATCTTGGGCTCTGGACGAGAGAGGAAAGAAGAGAGGCACGGGACTTTTATCATTCCCGGAACATTGTGTGCGAAATACATTATCTGGATATATCAGATGCAGAGTGGAAAAAGCGTATAGAAAAAAGAAACAAGGAAGTGTCTGAAAAGAAGATTTCAGCCTATTATGTGGATGCAGGACTTGTGAAAAAGGTTCAGGAACTGTTTGAGAAGCCAGATAAGGCGGAAATAGACGTATGGGTGAAATGCTGAAAAAGATTTTTCAAAGTACAGGAGGATATCCCCAAATCATGAAACGATTTCAGGGATACCCTCCTGTTTCATTCTGCACGTTCACAGGATGCTTATTACACCTTCAAAAACCACGGCTTCCTCTCCCTGAACACCGTATAATACCGGAATCCGCAGGCGGAGAGCAGCTCGGCAGTCTCCTTAAAATATCCGCCCACCTCTTCCGGCCGGTGAGCATCGGAGCCGACGGTCAGGATTTCGCCGCCCAGCTCCCGGTAGCGGCGGAGAATTTCCTCGTAAGGGTGAGGATGACCGAGGCCGTATTTAAAGCCGGAGGTGTTGCACTCGATCCCTTTTCCACGTTCGATCAGGGCCTTTAAGATATTGTCGATGATGTCCATGTAGTCGGCCGGCCGGTAGTTTTTGTTCTTTTCCGGGCCATAGCGGATCACGCAGTCCAGATGGCCGAGGCAGTCAAAGGCGAAGTCCAGGGCGCGGATACGCGCCAGGGTGGACTCAAAATAGCGGAAATAGGATTCATACTCCGTCCGCCCGTCATAATAGCGGCGGTCAAAAATATCGAAACCGTCGACGAAATGGCTGGAGCCGATGAGATAATCCAGAGAAAGGGTGGGAACAAGCTCCCTTAAATAATCGGCCGTGCGGAGCTGGAGCCCAAGCTCGATGCCGCAGCGCACCGTAAGCTTCCCTTCAAACTGTTTTTTCAGCTCGGCGATCCCGGAAAGATAGGCCGGGATGTCGAGATTAAAATCAATGTGAGTCATGTGGCCCGTCCCGTAATCGTGGTGATCGGTGATGCACAGCTCTTCCATTCCAAGATTTAAGGCTGCCTGGGCCTGTCCGGCCGGCAGTGCCTTGGAATCGCCGGAAAACGAGGTATGGACATGGTAGTCAGAAAACATGGCAGATCCTCCTTAAAGCCTCAGTAAATTACGGGACATCTCCCGCATCGCCGTCCCAGATGAGCCCCTGCTCCAGATAAAACCGCTTGGCGCCGGGATGGAGCGGGATCGGCAGGGCGGAACAGAGGAAGCCGTTCCGGTCCAGGGACGAAAAGGCGCCGTGGGCCTCTTTTAATTCCGGAATCCCCGAATAGAGGATGGAAGTCAGCTCATGGACGAGCTCCTCGCTCATGTCAGCGTTCACACAGAGCAGGCATTTGATGCCGAAGGTGGCGACATCCTCGTCCTGCCCTTCGTAGGTTCCGGCCGGGATGACATCGCGGTAGTAGAAGGAATTGGAGGAAAGGATTTCTTCCAGCTCCTCGTCCGTATATTTTAATACCGTACATGGTACCTCCGCCGCCAGCTCTGCCATCCCGTTGACAGGGATGCCGGCAAACCCATGGACGGCATCAAGCGTGCCGTTTTTTACATCTTCAGAGCCGGAACCAAGGCCGCAGTTTAAAAGCTCAGAGTTCTGGCCGGTAATTCCGACAGTATCCAAAACGATTTTGGCGGAAAGCTCCGTGGTGGAATCCTGGGGGCCGATGCCGATCCGTTTCCCACGAAGGTCATGCACCCAGGCAAGATCCGACGAGGACAGGGAAATCCAGTTGGAAAGGCTCGGATATACAGCCGCCACGACACGCAGGTTTTCAGCCGGCGCGCCGGAAAACTCCCCCTCGCCGTGTGCGGCCGCGTAGGCCGTATCGCCGCTTACGAGCCCCAGGTCGATGGTGCGGTTCTCCAGGGCCCTCACGTTGTCGGCGGAGCCGTGGGAGGCGCTCAAATTCACTTTGATCTGGCTGTCTGTGCCGCCGATGAGATCAGCGATGGCCTTTCCGACCGGGTACATGGTTCCGCCGCTGTCGGCCGTCCCGATGGTGAGGACACGGAGTTCTCCGGAATTTTTCTCCGGCGGGCCGTTTTGCCCGGAGGAAACGGCAGAACAGGCGCCTGAAAACAGGCAGGCCAGAGTCAGAAGAAGTACAGCAGTTCCTTTATATTTTTTCATGATGTCCCATCCCGTATGTGGTTTTCGTATTATCAGATCGTTATAACTATAACACAAAACAGTGCTGTCCTTCAACTGGAAACATGCATAAAAAAAATCCGCCGGCTCTTGGGGGAAAACCGGCGGATATGTAAAGGATAAGGGGGTATTTGACTGTTTTTAAGCTCTGAACAATCCTCCGAACAGGGAAAGGAAGATCGGATTGTAAATATCGTCGATGATAACGGCGAAGGATGGATACAGAACCCATGCAATCGTGTGCCATCCGTACTGATCCATCAGGGCTTTCTCGTTTGCTACGGCGTTGGAACCGGAACCGCAGCCCCAACCGATGTTGCCGGCGGTCATAACGGCTGCGCCGTAATCGCGTCCGAACATGTTGAAGGATACGAAAATACCGAAGATGGCAATGAAGATTGCCTGTGCCAGAAGGATGATTCCCATCTGACCTGCCAGCGGTGCAAGGGCAACGAAGTCTGTGGTCATAAGGACAAGTGCCAGGTAAAGCTCCAGGAACATGTGCTCGATGGCTTCTACTTCCGGAACATAGAATTTAATTCCGGCAGCTTCCATGACGTTGCGGGCGATGGCGCCGGCGAACAGACAGCCGATGAATTTCGGCATCTCGATCATCGGGATGTTGTCAAGCAGGCAGTAGATCGGCATGCCGAGTGCTGCGATTAAAAGGGTCATGGCGAACATCATGATCATGTTGGTGTTGTTTAACTCGATGACCTTTCCGGTTGCCTGTGCTTCCGGTTTGTCGTTGGGATCAGACTTTAAACCGTGCTTTGCGATCAGGAAAGCAGCAACCGGGCCGCCGATTAAGGAACCCATGACGTTTCCGAGAGTACCTGCGGCAACGCCGACGCTTGTGGCATTGGCTGCGCCCCATTCCTCAAAGATCGGGCCGAAGGCAGAAGCCGTTCCGACGCCGCCGGACATGGAAGCGGAGGAACACTGGAGAGCCAGAAGCGGGTTCATGCCGATCACCTGGGCGATGGCGATACCGAGGATGTTCTGGCAGGTAATCAGGATACATGCCGCAAGGGCGATCATGACGCAGAGCTTGCCGCCTGCATGGCGCAGCATCTTGGCACTGAAGCCGAAGCCGACGCAGAGGAAGAAGATATTCTGTGTCAGGTCTTTCATCAGGGTGGCATCAAAGGTAATGCTTAAGGTGCCGGAAGCCTTGATGATGGAAATAATAATGGAAAAAATGATACCGGAAACAACGGGAGCCGGGATTGCGTATTTGCGCAGGGCTGCGGAACGGGCGACAATGGCGCGGCCGCAGAAAATAACGATGGCTGCAAACCCCAGCGTACAGAGATACTCGAACTTGAATGATGCGATGGCACCATCTGCGGCAGGAGTAAATGTACCGAAATAGCTGATGATATTCTCCATAGAAACATCCTCCAATCTTTTTTGGGATCAACAATCCCTTTGCCGCAGCCGGAGAAGGAAGATCCCGGGCGTCATGGCCTGCGGCGTGAGATTGTTAAAAAACTATGAAAAAAGCATAAAATAAATCTCGGAGGATGTCAATTTTAGTAAGTAATGACGGGTTTTTGTAACTTTAGTAAAAAGAATGGAGAAAAGAGCGTCAGCCCTCGCCGTACCGGTAGCGGATCGAGGGACGGCCGCCGGTGTTGTAGTCGATGATGCTGATGATTTCGCCGGTGTCTACCATATAGTTGACGTAGCGGCGGATGGTGATCCGGGACAGGTGGATCTGTTCGGCGATCTGCTCGCTTGTAAAATAGGAGTCCCGGTGTTCCTTTAAAAAGCTCTGGATCAGGGCCAGGGTCGATTCGTTTAAGCCCTTTGCGAGGCGCGCAGGCGCATTCTGGGCGCCGGCAGGATGGGCCAGGAGCTGGTCAATGGAATCCTGGTTTAAGTGCGCCTGTTTCTTTTCCAGATATTCCATGGTGTCGGAAAACTTGTCGAGGGCCGCCTTGAATCTGGAAAATTCAAAGGGCTTTACGAGATAGTCGATGACGCCGCGGCTGATAAGGGAGCGGACGATGTCCGTGTCGTTGGCGGAAGTCACCATGATGATGGACGGGGCCTGTCCCATGCCGTGAAGGCGGTCGATGAACTCAGCGCCGTTCATGAGCGGCGTGTAATAGTCCAGGATGATCAGGTCAGCCGTGTGCTTTTTCAAATATTCCAGGGCTTCCGTGCCGTTTTTAAAGACCTTGTCGACGCGGAACGACGGACAGACCTCCGTGTACTGGCGGTTGATGGCGGCCACCATCGGGTCGTCCTCGATGATTATGACGTGATACATGAATCGTTCTCCTTCCTGACGAATGTGAGGGTGAAGAAGGTGCCTTCGCCTTCTTCGGTGTCAATGGAGATTTCCCCGCCGTATTCCTCAATGATCTGATGGATCAGGAACAGGCCGGTGCCGCGCCCGGCGCCTTTGGAGGAAACGCCTTTTTCATAGATATGTTCAAGAAGCTCCGGCGGGATGCCGCGCCCCGTGTCCTCGCAGGTGATGATGCTGCACCCGGGGCTTATGTAGACGCCGAGGGTGATTTCGCGCACCTCTTTCTGGCAGGCGGAAAGCTCTTCGATGGCATTTTCTAAGAGGTTTCCCAGGATTGTGATGTAGGAATTGACAGGCATCAGCAGATCCTTTTCGGCGCAGCGGCTGTCATGGCTTACAGAAAGCAGGATCCCAAGCTCCGCCGCATGCATCATCTTCCCGATGACGAGGGCGCAGATATTGGATTCCCTGAGACAGTCGGCCGTCTGGCGGACAGCCTGGCTGGAAACCAGGTTGCTGTTTACAATGAAGGAAATGGCTTTTTCTGTCTCACCGGTCTGGAGATAGCCGAGAATCACATGGAGCTTATTGAGAAATTCATGGTTGAAGGCCCGCAGGGTGTCCAGCATGCTCTTTGCCCCGGAAAGCTCGTCGGACAGGGCTTCCATCTCCGTCCTGTCGTTTAAAATCATGAGGCTTCCCTGGATGTTGCCCGAGTTTTCAATGGGGATTTCGCTGACAAAGAGCGGGTGCCCGTAGAGTGTATGAGGCATGTGGTAGGAAGCCTCGCCGGTGCGGAGGACAGAGCCGGCCGCCGCAGCCGGGAAAAGCTCGGTAATCAGCCGCCCGCGGAGCCTGGTATTTTCCGGGAAAATCCGCCTTGCCGCATGGTTCGCAAAAAGGATTTTTCCCTCCCGGTCCGCGGCAATCAGGCCTTCCTCCAGGGTATTTAAGACGTCGCTCTGCTTTAAGTACAAATCGAGAAGCTCTTCCGGCTGATGGCCCATGAGCGAGGACTGGAGGAGCCGGACGATACCATGGGACAAAAGGACGCTGACCGGGATCATGGCGCAGAGAATCAGCGCGTAGGGGAGAAGCAGCATCCTGGCCTGTTCTGAGATATAGGAAGTAAAGACGGAGGCGATGACGAAGCCCACGATAGTACCGTCCTGGTCGGTGACGGCATGGAAGGCCCGGCGCTGTGTGCCCCGGGTGCCGAAGCCTGTGGTAATGTAGGGCTCGCTTCCGGCCAGAATGTCATCCTGTTCGCCCTCCACGTAGGTTTCACCGCTTTCCTGCCGGTTCGTATGGTAAAAACGAAGGCCGTTGGCATCGTAGACGGCTAACACGTTGATGTCGGGGAAATACTGATGGATGGCGTCCAGCTCCCGGATGGCCGCCGGATAGGGATAGCCGTCCTTTAACATGGCCGTCACCTGTTCCATGGAGGCCACGTACGCAGCGATGCTGCTGATGTTTTTGTCAAGCTCACGCTTCTGACGCGTCAGTGCAAAGGTCAGGGTCACGCCGAGGGAAAGGGTGAGGAGCGATAGGGAGATGGAGAGAAAGCCGAAAAAAATCTGTTTTTCAAGGGAAAGGCTTCGGATTTTCTGAAGCATGGCGCACCTCCGGGAAGTTTCGTTTTCATCTTCATCAGTATAATGAAAAATGAAGGAAGTTGCAACCGGGAAATCGGAAAGCCAGCCGTCCCGGTGAATAGAAAACGGACTTTCGGCGCATATTTTTCCATGTCGGGGGCCAGGGGGCGGAAAAACATCGGAAAAACAGGAAAAACCGCGGTCACTTTGTAAAAAAGGACTTGCTATTTCCGGAAATATTAGGTACAATAAAACGTAGGTTGATTATAATTTAACAATCACATATATTTTTTAGGAGGAATGAAAGAATGGCAGTTAAGGTAGCAATTAACGGTTTCGGACGTATCGGACGTCTCGCTTTCAGACAGATGTTCCAGGCAGAGGGCTATGAGGTAGTGGCAATCAACGACCTTACCAATCCGGCCATGTTAGCCCATCTTTTAAAGTATGACTCTTCCCAGGGCAGATACGCTCTTGCAGATACCGTATCCGCAGGTGAGGATTCCATCACCGTAAACGGACAGACCATCAAGATCTACGCAGAGGCAGACGCTTCCAAGCTTCCGTGGGGCGAGATCGGCGTAGACGTTGTTTTAGAGTGTACAGGCTTCTATACCTCCAAGACAAAGGCTGAGGCTCACATCAAAGCCGGCGCCAAGAAGGTTGTTATTTCCGCTCCGGCAGGAAATGACCTTCCGACTATCGTATTCAGCGTAAATGAGAACACCCTGACAAAAGAGGACACCATCATTTCCGCTGCTTCCTGTACGACAAACTGCCTGGCTCCGATGGCAAAGGCATTAAATGACTATGCCCCGATCCAGTCCGGCATCATGTCCACGATCCACGCTTACACCGGCGACCAGATGGTTTTAGACGGCCCGCACAGAAAAGGCGACTTCAGACGTGCCCGCGCTGCCGCTGTCAATATCGTTCCCAACTCCACAGGCGCTGCCAAGGCTATCGGCCTTGTTATTCCGGAGTTAAACGGCAAGTTAATCGGCTCCGCACAGCGTGTTCCGGTTCCGACCGGCTCCACCACGATCCTTGTTGCCGTTGTTAAGGGCAAGGACGTTACGAAGGAAGGCATCAACGCCGCTATGAAGGCAGCCGCTTCCGCTTCCTTTGGCTACAATGAGGAAGAGATCGTTTCCTCCGACGTCATCGGAATGACCTACGGCTCCTTATTCGATGCAACCCAGACCATGGTTTCCAAGGTTGACGAGGACACCTATCAGGTACAGGTTGTTTCCTGGTACGACAACGAGAACTCCTACACAAGCCAGATGGTACGCACCATCAAATACTTTGCAGAGTTAGGTTAATGGCTCATAGTAAGAGGCCGGTCATGGATGGCCGGCCTCTTTTGCAATATTTTTTAAAAGGAGATATGGATCCATGTTAAATAAGAAATCCGTTGACGATATCAATGTAAAGGGAAAACGCGTGCTGGTGCGCTGCGACTTCAACGTACCGTTAAAGGAGGGAAAGATCACCGACGAGAACCGTCTCGTGGCTGCCCTTCCGACCATTAAAAAATTAGTAAACGACGGCGGAAAGATCATCCTCTGCTCCCACCTTGGAAAGCCGAAGGGAGAGCCGAAGCCGGAGCTTTCCCTGGCGCCTGTTGCAAAGAGGCTTTCCGAGCTTCTCGGCCAGGAAGTGAAGTTTGCGGCTGACAACGAGGTAGTCGGCCCCAACGCGAAGGCAGCCGTTGAGGCTATGAAGGACGGCGACGTGATCCTTCTTGAGAACACCCGCTACCGCGCCGAGGAGACGAAGAACGGCGAGGCCTTCAGCAAAGACCTGGCTTCCCTCTGCGACGTATTTGTAAACGATGCCTTCGGTACGGCACACCGTGCCCACTGCTCCAACGTAGGCGTGACCCAGTTCGTAGACACCTCCGTTGTGGGCTACTTAATGCAGAAAGAAATCGACTTCCTCGGAAACGCCGTGGAGAACCCGGTCCGCCCGTTCGTTGCCATCTTAGGCGGCGCAAAGGTAGCCGATAAGTTAAACGTCATTTCCAACCTGCTGGAAAAATGCGACACTTTAATCATCGGCGGCGGCATGGCCTACACCTTCTTAAAGGCACAGGGCAAGGAAGTCGGAACCTCCCTGGTGGACGAAACCAAGCTTGACTACTGCAAGGAAATGATTGCAAAGGCAGAGAGCCTCGGAAAGAAGCTGCTTCTTCCGGTGGACACGGCCGTTGTTGCCGAGTTCCCGAACCCCATCGACGCTCCTGTCGATGCGAAGTACGTTTCCGTTGACGCCATGCCGGCAGACATGATGGGCGTTGATATCGGGCCGGAAACATGCGCCCTTTATGTGGATGCCGTGAAGAACGCGAAGACGGTCGTCTGGAACGGGCCTATGGGTATCTTCGAGAACCCGACGTTAGCAGCCGGCACCATCGCCGTTGCAAAGGCTCTCGCTGAGACGGATGCCACGACGGTTATCGGCGGCGGTGACTCCGCAGCAGCCGTGAACCAGCTTGGCTTCGGCGACAAGATGACGCATATTTCCACCGGCGGCGGCGCTTCCCTTGAGTTCTTAGAGGGCAAGGAGCTTCCGGGCGTGGCAGCAGCCAACGACAAATAGATTGTAAAGAGGGGTAAGGAACATGGCAAGAAGGAAAATCATTGCAGGAAACTGGAAAATGAACATGACGCCGAGCGAGGCCGTGGCTCTGGCTGAGACCTTAAAGCCGCTTGTGGCGACAGAAGAGGCCGACGTAGTCTTCTGCGTGCCGGCCATCGACATCATTCCGGTGGCAGAGGCTGTAAAGGGCACCAACATCGCCGTTGGCGCGGAGAACATGTATTTTGAGGAAAAGGGCGCTTATACGGGCGAAATTTCCCCGAACATGCTGACAGATGCCGGCGTAAAATATGTGATCCTTGGCCATTCCGAGAGACGTGAGTATTTCGCGGAGACTGACGAGACGGTCAACAAGAAGGTTTTAAAGGCCTTCGAGCACGGCCTGATCCCGATCATCTGCTGCGGCGAGACTCTGACCCAGAGGGAACAGGGCATCACCATCGACTGGGTGCGCAAGCAGGTGAAGATTGCCTTCCAGAACGTGACGGCAGACCAGGCAAAGCAGGCGGTCATCGCCTACGAGCCGATCTGGGCCATCGGAACAGGAAAGACTGCCACGACGGCGCAGGCAGAGGAAGTCTGCGGCGCCATCCGTGCCTGCATCGGCGAGATCTACGATGAAGCCACGAAGGAAGCCATCCGCATCCAGTACGGCGGCTCCGTAAACGCAGGCAATGCGGCCGAACTGTTCGCTGAGCCGGACATCGACGGCGGCCTTGTGGGCGGCGCGTCCTTAAAGGCTGAGTTCGGAAATATCGTCAATTATAATAAGTAAGAACAGGTTCAGAGGAAAGACGCCCTGCGGCCATGGCCCCGGGCGTCTTTTTAGACGGAGGAGAGGTTTTATGGAGTATCAAAGATTTGGAAATACGATGTTCGTGCGGATTGACCGGGGAGAGGAAATTTTAGAGGAAATGAAAAAGGCGGCCGAGGCGGAACATGTGAAGCTGGCGACGGTGAGCGCCCTGGGCGCTTTAAGCTCCATGGCTGTCGGCGTCTATGACGTGGAGAAAAAGCAGTATTTCGGGAACGAGTTTTCCGGGGCCCTTGAGATTGTGTCCTTAACAGGCACCATCACCACCATGAACGGCGAATATTACAGCCACATCCATCTGGCGGCCGCAGACGATAAGGGGAACGTGTTCGGCGGCCACATGAACAAGGGGATTGTGAGCGCCACCTGCGAGATGGTGATTACGGTCATTGACGGCACCGTGGAGAGGGAAAAGGACGATGTGACCGGGCTTAATCTTTTTAAATTTTTGTAGTCGGCCAGGCTTCTTGACAAGGGGGCATCTTTACGCTATAATACGTTGAATGTATCATAAGGGGCAGTATGCCCCCAGAATTAAAGGAAGGTAAGACGTCATGGCAGATAAGAAGCATATTTTGACTTACGCAGGACTTAAAAAGTACGAAGAAGAACTTCAGGATCTGAAGGTAAACCGCCGTAAGGAAGTTGCCCAGAAAATCAAGGAAGCGAGAGAGCAGGGCGACTTATCCGAGAACGCAGAGTATGACGCTGCGAAAGATGAACAGAGAGATATCGAGGCCAGGATTGAGGAGCTGGAGAAGCTTCTTAAGAACGCCGAGGTTGTAGTAGAGGATGAAATTGAGTTAGACAAGATCAGCATCGGCTGCCAGGTGAAGGTATATGACCTGGAATTTGATGAGGAGATCGAGTTCCGTCTCGTGGGTTCCACGGAGGCCAACAGCCTTCAGAACAAGATTTCCAACGAGTCCCCGGTGGGCCATGCGCTGCTTGGCAGAAAGGTCGGAGACGTTGTGGACGTGGAGACCCAGGCAGGCGTGATCCAGTACCGGGTTCTGGATATCAAGAGAGTCGACTAATTTACCGATAGTGAGGAGAGAAAAAAGTGGCAGAACAGCAGAATCAGAAGGGAAATCATCAGGAGCCGGACTTAAACCAGCTCCTTAAGGTGCGCCGTGAAAAGCTGGCGGAGCTCCAGGCTGACGGCCGGGATCCGTTTCAGATCACGAAGTATGATGTGACGGCGCACAGCATGGACATCAAGGAGCAGTATGCGGAGTTTGAGGGAAAAGAAGTTTCCATCGCAGGCCGCATGATGTCCAAACGTGTCATGGGAAAGGCATCTTTCTGCAATGTGCAGGATTTAAAGGGAAATATCCAGTGCTATGTTTCCAGGGATGACCTGGGTGAAGATGCCTATAAGGATTTTAAGAAGTTAGATATCGGCGATATCGTTGGAATCCGCGGCATCGTGTTCACGACGAAGATGGGCGAGATCTCTGTCCATGCCCATTCCGTGACCCTGCTTTCCAAGAGCCTTCAGATTCTGCCGGAGAAATACCACGGCCTTACGAATACGGATGTGCGCTACCGCCAGAGATATACGGATTTAATCATGAATGAGGACGTGAAGAAGACCTTCGTCATGCGTTCCAGGATCATCAGCTGCATCCGCAGGTACCTGGACGGCCTGGGATTTTTGGAGGTGGAGACGCCGATGCTCGTGGCAAATGCAGGCGGCGCGGCGGCGAGGCCATTCTCGACTCACTACAATGCGCTGGACGAGGATGTGAAGCTGCGCATTTCTCTGGAGCTTTACTTAAAGAGGCTGATTGTCGGCGGTATGGAGCGGGTCTATGAGATCGGGCGCGTGTTCCGCAACGAAGGCCTCGACACGAGACATAATCCGGAGTTTACGCTGATGGAGTTATACCAGGCGTACACCGACTACCACGGCATGATGGATCTGACGGAGAACATGTTCCGCCATGTTGCCATGGAGGTCTGCAAGACGACGGAAATTCCTTACGCCGATGCGGTGATCGACCTTGGAAAGCCTTTCGAGCGGCTTACCATGGTGGACGCCATCAAGAAATATACGGGCATCGACTTTGACGAGGTTAAGACGACCGAGGAAGCGAAGAAGTTAGCTGATGAAAAGGGCGTCAAGTATGAGAAGCGCCATGTCCGCGGCGATATTATCAACCTGTTCTTCGAGGAGTTCGTGGAAGAGCACCTGATCCAGCCGACGTTTATCATGGATCACCCGGTGGAGGTTTCCCCGCTCACGAAGAGGAAGCCGGATAAGCCGGAGTACGTGGAGCGGTTCGAGCTTTTCATCTACGGCCGTGAGATGTGCAACGCTTATTCCGAGTTAAACGATCCGATTGACCAGAGAGAGCGTTTTAAGGCCCAGGAGGCAGCCCTCGCCGCAGGTGATGAGGAAGCAAATACGACGGATGAGGACTTCATGAACGCCCTGGAGATCGGCATGCCTCCGACTGGCGGGATTGGGTATGGGATTGACCGGCTTGTGATGCTGCTTACAAATTCGCCGGCGATCCGGGATGTATTGCTGTTTCCGACAATGAAGTCGTTGGACGCGAAGAAGAGCGATGGGAAGGCGGAAAAAGCAGTGGCAGAAACGGCTTCCGCAACGCCGGCGCCGGCCGCAAGCGTGTCCGCGTCAGGCGTACAGCTTGACCTTTCCAAGGTGAAGATCGAGCCGTTGTTTGAAGACTTTGTGGATTTTGAGACCTTTGCCAAGTCGGATTTCCGCGTGGTGAAGATCGAAGCCTGCGAGGCCGTTCCGAAGTCCAAAAAGCTTCTTAAGTTTACGTTAAACGACGGAAGCGACAGGAAACGGACGATTTTAAGCGGTATCCATGAGTATTACGAGCCGGAGGAGCTGGTTGGGAAGACCTGCGTGGCGATTACCAACCTGCCGACGCGAGTGATGATGGGAGTGCCGTCTGAAGGAATGCTGATTTCCGCCGTGTACGAGTATGACGGACGGGAAGGACTGAATCTGCTGATGTTAGATGATGTGATTCCGGCGGGGGCGAAGCTTTATTAGAAGGAAATTCGTCTGATCTTATTCGTAAGATTTTGTACCAATTTGAAAAAAATCCGTAGGCTTATGAAAACGATTCTGTTTGAAAATGAGTAAGTCGGGAGTGGAGAAGAAATTCAGCCAGATACTGCTGTGGGAAACCGGCGGTATCTGGCTGTTTTTTGTTACACAAGCCTGGTAAGCGGCGTCATACTTGCTTTCAGGGAGCAGAGATTGAATTGCCGGATCTCAGGGAGTATCTTGAAATTGCTATTCACTGAGCAAGGTGTTTAAAAAGGCGGTGAGTGCGCTGCGCTGTTCGGGGTTTAACCGATAGACAGCCGCTAACAGCGGGTCGGTGGAAAGGGTACTGACGGTTTTTTCATCAAAGAAATCGTGCAGTGAGATGCCTAAAGCCTCGCAGATATAGGAGAGGACTTCAACTTTTCAATCGCTTTGGAAGATATCACAGAGGGCGAGGCGGGATAGAACCTTGCCCTTATTTTTATATCTATGTTTTATAAAATCGTTAGCTGGAAAACATTGAAGAGGGGATGATTGTTGTATATAATAATAGTATAAAGGATTTGGAGAGAATTAAGTGGATAGTGACAGAAAATTGTATCGATAACCTATGAAAGGTTGTAGTAGGAGTGATGACGATGACGACACTTAGAAAGAATGCGATGGATTTGCTGGAACAGATGCCGGAAGACAAATTGTATTTTATCGTACAGATTATGCAGGGCGTAAAGGGACTTTATGGAACAGAGAAGCAGGCTGCGAAAGACCAGGCGTTTGAAATGCTGGAAGGTATCAGAAAAAAGGTTCCTGAACTTGATTATGATAAGGAATTAGAAAATTACAGGGAGGAAAAGTATGGGATTTCGGATATTAGTTGATACCAGTGTCCTCCTGGACTACCTGCTGTGCCGGGAACCTTTCGATTCGGCAGCCAGGAGGATCCTGCTTGCATGTAAGCAGGGTGAGGCAGTAGGCTGTATCGCCGCTCATTCCATATCCAATATGTTTTTATACTGAGGAAGGCATTTTGTGTGGAAGAGCGAAAAAATATCTTGAAAAGTGTGTGCGAGCTGTTTGAAGTAGAGGGAATTGATAAGGAAAAAATCCTGGCTGCATTAGCAGACGAACGGTTTTCTGACTTTGAGGACTGTTTGCAGATGGAGTGTGCAATATCTTTTCAGGCAGATTATATTGTAACAAGAAATATTGACGATTTTCGCGGCAGCAGTATTCCGTGCATAGAACCGGACGAATTTTGTAAGCTGCTTTGACGGTGAGCGAGTAATGAGAACGCTGATTAGCGGATGATTACAGACAGAAACTTCCATAGGACTGTACCAATTCTGTGCCATTTTGTACCAAATGGTGGTACAAATAGGGGAAGACAGGATTAGAGAAATCAAAAAAATTCTGATAATGAAGTCGTTGGGCGCGAAAAAGAGCGATGGAAAAGTGGAAAGGGCAGTGGCAGAAACGGCTTCCGTAACGTCAGTACCGGCTACCAGCGTGCCCGCGTCAGGCGTACAGATTGACCTTTCCAAGGTAAAGATCGAAGCCTGGCGAGGGTACGACAAATTATGAAGTTCTACATGGATCGTGTGAACGATGATTATGAAACTCTGGTCGTTACAAGAAAGGATAATCGGAATGTTGTCATGATGTCGGAAGAAGCCTACAATAATTTGATGGAAAACCTTTATGTGATGGGAAGTCAGGCAAATTATGACTGGCTCATGGAGTCGAAAGAACAGTTGGAAAAAGGAATGGCATCCATTCACAGCTTGGTTGAGGCAGACGTGGATGAATAAAGTATTTACGGATAATGGCTGGAAAGATTGTGTGTACTGTCTGACGAAGGACCGAAAAACTTTGAAAAAAATCAACCAGCTGCTTGACGATATCTCAAGAAACGGAAAGGAAGGAATTGGAAAACCGGAGCCGTTGGTTGGAAATTTGTCTGGTTATTGGAGCCGGCGAATCAATGACAAAGAACGTCTGATTTATAAAATTGATGAATCGAATATTTATATTCTGGCGTGCAGGTATCACTATTCTGATTCATAAAAAGTATGCTGGGGTAGAAATATGTTTCATGGAGAATAAGACTATTTGGATTAGGGCATATCTGATTCAAGTGGTTTTTTCTGCTTTTACGATATGGCGTTGAAAAATTTCTGATTTCTGAAAAAATTGTAAGTGCCTTCGACATGGAAAACAGGGGTTTGCTAAACGGGAGATGGAAGGAGAGAAGTTTGATGAGGCAAAACTATGTAAAGGCGTGTATCCAGTCTGTCATTCTTTCGTTTTCCAGTTCAGTTCCGGCGATGGCCGGCTGGGAGCAGGATAACGGCTCTTATCGGTATTGACAGGAAGATGGGAAATACGCGGTTTCTCAATGGGTACTGGATGAGGGCGTTTATTATTACCTGGATTCCAATGGCAGGATGCTTGCGGATACCACAACACCGGACGGGTATCTGGTGGCGTCAGACGGAAGTTGGGTGCAGGAAAAACAGGCGTTGGGTGGATAAGTAAGGACGCCTTATGACAACCAGCCATATTATTTTAAAGAAAAAGATAAATGATAAATATATTCAACATCCCTACTCCATCTTGACAAACCTCTCCCCATAGATGTATTATAAAATTGTTATATATCACTGTTACATGGAGGCTGCCATGGAAGAGAAATCACCCGACACATTAGAAAGGATTCAGCAGGCCGCGCTCGACGAGTTTTCGGAGAAGGGCTTCCTCGGCGCGTCCCTGCGGCAGATCGTAAAGCATGCGGGAGTAACAACCGGCGCCTTTTACGGTTATTTTTCCAGCAAGGAAGCCCTGTTCGCCTCCATTGTAGAGCCGCACGCCGCCGCCCTCATGGGAAAATTCATGGAGGCGCACACGACCTTTGCCGAACTGCCGGAGGAAGAGCAGCCGTCGCATATGGGCGTGGAGTCGGGCGCCTGCATTCACTGGATGGTGGACTATATCTGCGGACACCGGGAGCCGGTGAAGCTGCTTTTGTGCGGAGCTGAGGGTACCGGCTATGAGCATTTCGTTCACAACATGGTGGAGGTGGAAGTGGAGAGCACGCTCAAATACATGGAGACGCTCCGCCGCCTGGGACATGAGATCCCAAACCTCAGCGAATCCCTGTGCCATATCATTGCTAGTGGCATGCTCAACGGTCTTTTTGAAATCGTAATTCACGATATGCCGCGGGAGCAGGCGATGAAGGACGTGGAACAGCTCAGGGAATTTTACACGGCCGGCTGGATGAAGCTCATGGAGCCGTGACAGAAAACGGTGAGGCCGCCCCGCTTCTCAGGCAGGGCGGCTGCGGGTTTTGCACGCAATTTTTTTTGCCTATAAGTTAGCTAAAACTAACTAAAAATATTTTAAGGAGGTAACTCGGATGAAAAAAGAAAAAAAGAGCGATGCGGCAGTCCTGCTAGCATATGCAGGGAGCCGAAGAGGTCTGACCTTTCTGGGGCTGGCGCTGTCGGCAGTCTCCATGCTTTTCAGCATGGCGCCGTATCTCTGCATCTGGCTGGCGGCCAGAGATCTGATCGCCGCAGCGCCGGAGTGGACGAAGGCGCAGAATGTCACCAGATACGGCTGGCTGGCTTTTGCCTTTGCGGTGGGCGGCATTCTCATCTATTTCGCCGGACTGATGTGCACGCATCTGGCGGCCTTCCGCACTGCGTCCAACATCCGGAAGCAGGGCATCGCCCATGTGATGAAGGCGCCCCTGGGATTTTTCGATGCCAATGCGTCCGGCTTAATCCGCGGCCGTCTCGATGCGGCGGCGGCCGACACGGAGACGCTGTTGGCCCACAACCTGGCGGACATTGTGGGCACCATTGTCCTGTTTCTGGCCATGCTGGTGATGATGCTGGTGTTTGACTGGCGTATGGGGGCGGCCTGCCTTCTGGCGGCAGTGATCTCGGTGATTGCCATGTTCTCCATGATGGGCGGGAAAAACGCCGGTATCATGGCAGAATACCAGGCAGCCCAGGACCGCATGACAAAAGCCGGAACGGAATATGTCCGCGGCATCCCGGTGGTGAAGATTTTCCAGCAGACGGTGTATTCCTTCCGGGCGTTCAAGCAGGCCATCGACGAGTACAGCGCCAAAGCCGGGCATTACCAGGGGGCCGTGTGCCGGATCCCCCAGTCGGTCAACCTGACGTTTACGGAAGGCGCCTTTGTATTTTTGGTTCCGGCGGCGCTGTTTCTTGCCCCCGGCGCGCGGGCGGACGGGAGGTTTGCAGGCTTTGCTGCGGATTTTGCCTTTTATGCGGTGTTTTCCTCCATTATTTCCACCGCCCTTGCAAAAATCATGTTTGTCGCTTCCGGAATGATGCTGGCAGGCACGGCATTGGGACGGATTAACCAGGTGATGTGCGCGCCTGTCCTTGAAAAGCCGGAAAACCCGCAGGTGCCCAGGGACAACCGGGTGGAGTTTAAGGATGTGAGCTTCACATACGACGGCGCACAGGTTCCGGCCCTTTCCCATGTTTCCTTTACAGCCGAGCCGGGGCAGACCGTGGCGCTAGTGGGGCCGTCCGGCGGCGGAAAGACGACGGCAGCCAGCCTGATTCCAAGGTTCTGGGATGTGACGTCAGGTGCGGTGGAGGTCGGCGGCGTCAATGTAAAGCAGATAGATCCCCATGTCCTCATGGATCAGGTGGCCTTCGTGTTCCAGAATAACCGCCTGTTTAAGACGTCGATCCTGGAAAATGTCCGGGCTGCACGGCCGGAGGCGACAAGAGAACAGGTACAGGACGCGCTCATGGCCGCCCAGTGCGGGGATATCCTGGAAAAGCTGCCGGAGGGGCTCGATACGCAGATCGGCACCGAAGGGACGTACCTCTCCGGCGGTGAACAGCAGAGGATCGCCCTGGCGCGGGCAATTTTAAAGGATGCGCCCATCATCGTCCTTGACGAGGCCACGGCCTTTGCAGACCCCGAGAATGAGGTGCTGATCCAGAAGGCTTTCCATGCGCTGACAAAGGGGCGCACGGTACTTATGATTGCCCACCGGCTTTCCACGGTGGTGGGCGCCGATAAGATTGTTGTCCTGGATCAGGGGCGCATCGCCGAGCAGGGGACACACGAAGAGCTTGCGGCCGCGGGCGGGCTGTATGCCAGGATGTGGGCCGACTATAACCAGGCTGTCCGGTGGAAAATCACAAGCGAAAAGGAGGCGGAGTAAATGTTTGGGAAAGAGTTTAAACGGAAATATGCGCTGACTGACCAGGGACTGAAAAATACGAAGCAGGGCACCTTCTGGACGGTTCTCGTCAATCTGATTACCATGGGCGGCGTCAGCATCCTGTATCTTGTCATGAGCGCTTTCATGGAAACCCTGACGGAGGGAAAGCCGCTTCCCGGCGCAGTCCCTGTAACCGGCGGCGTGCTCTTATTTGTCCTTTTGTCATTTGTGACCCATTACCAGCAGTACAGGGCCACCTACGGTCTGGTGTACGACGAGGTCAGGGCCACGCGCCTCGGGCTGGCGGAGCGGCTTCGCAGGCTTCCTCTCGGCTACTTCGGAAAGCGGGATCTGGCAGACCTGACGGAAACCATCATGGGGGATGTGAACCGCATGGAGCACGTCTGGTCGCATGTACTGGGGTATCTGTACGGCGCATACATTTCCACGGCTGTCATCGCCGTCTGCCTGCTTTTTTATGACTGGAGACTGGCCGTCGCCTGCCTGTGGGGCGTGCCGGTGGCCTTCGGCCTGCTGTTCGGCAGCCGGAAAATGGCCGGGCGGAGCGCCGAACGGACAAAAAAGGCGGCCGTCCGCGTCTCCGACGGAATCCAGGAGGCCCTTGAAAATATCCGGGAAATCCGGGCCTCCAACCAGGAGGAACGGTATCTGGAAGCACTGAATAAGAAGATCGACGACCATGAAAGGGTCACGATCCGGGGCGAGCTTGGCACCGGGATTTTCGTCAATGCCGCAAGCGTCATCATGCGCCTCGGCGTGGCGACAACCATCCTTGTGGGCGCAGACTTGATCCTTTCCGGAAGCATTGATTTCATGCTGTTCTTCCTGTTCCTGATGGTAATCACGCGCGTTTACGCACCTTTTGATCAGAGCCTGGCGCTGATTGCGGAAATGTTCGTTTCCCAGGTGTCGGCAGACCGCATGAATGAGATTTATGAAACGCCCATTGCAGAGGGCGCGGACGAGTTCCATCCCCAGGGCCATGACATTGTGTTTGAGCATGTATGCTTTTCCTACGATAAAAAGGAGGTTCTCCATGACGTGAGCTTTACGGCGAAGGAGGGCGAGGTGACGGCCCTGGTGGGCCCCTCCGGCTCGGGAAAAAGTACCTGCGCCCGTCTGGCGGCGAGGCTCTGGGATGTCTCCAAAGGCACCATCAAGGTGGGAGGCGTAGATATTTCCGGGGTGGATCCGGAGGTGCTCCTTCGGGATTATTCCATGGTTTTTCAGGATGTGGTGCTGTTTGACGATACGGTGATGGAAAACATCCGCCTGGGAAAGCACGGCGCCTCGGATGAAGAGGTGCGGGCCGCAGCCAGAGCAGCAAACTGCGACGAATTTGTCCGGCGTCTGCCAAAAGGGTATGATACGCCCATCGGGGAAAACGGCGCAAAGCTTTCCGGCGGGGAGCGGCAGCGGATTTCCATCGCAAGGGCGCTTCTTAAGAATGCACCCATTGTCCTTCTCGATGAGGCCACCGCAAGCCTCGATGTGGAGAATGAGACGAAAGTGCAGGGCGCCCTTTCTCGCCTCCTGGCAGGAAAGACCGTGCTGGTGATCGCCCACCGGATGCGGACGGTAGAGGCAGCGGATAAGATTGTTGTCCTGGCAGACGGGAAAGTGGCGGAGGAAGGCTCTCCGGCCGGGCTCATGGAAAAAGGCGGCCTGTACCGCCGGATGGCAGAGCTTCAGAGACAGAGCGCTGAGTGGCGGCTAAAGTAGGAGCTGCTCACGAGACAGCCGGAGAAGCCCGTGGGACTTTGGTTTAGCCGGCGTATTCGGAAGAAAAAACCAGAGGGATCCGATTCAGGAATTCCTGGGCCGCAGGCGTCATGTCGTGGATGTCGTTTGCGAATACGCCGATATCAAAGGAAATTTCCGGCGCGACGGGATATTTTTGATACCCGGCGGCCAGGGTATCCATCGTATATTCGGACAGGATACCGATTCCGACGCCGTCTAAGACCATCTGGACGGCCGTTTCCGCCGTCTGCACCAGGAGAATCTGTTCCGATGGAAGCGGACGGCGGAGCTGTTCCTGGATCGTGTCATAAGCCGGCCGGTTGATAATCAGAAGATCCGGCGGGGCGTTTAAATCCACCGCAGACAGGCCGGGATATTCCCCCGGCAGCATGGCGGCTATGCGGTCGCGGCGCAGCGGGATGGCGTCGAACCGCCCGAAAGGGGAACAGGAGACGGCAAAATCCACGTCGTGCTCTTCGGTCATGCGGAAAATATCCTTTGGCGTGCCCTCCCGGATTTCAACGGTTACGCCTGGGAAGGCGCTGCGGTATTCCTTCAGCGCTTTCGAGAGGACAGTCGACACGAGGGACGTCAGAGCGGCAATCCGCAGGCGGCCTTCGATCAGATGATTTGCCTTGTAGGCCGTCTGAAAAATCCGGTTGTCCAGATCCTCCATCTGCTTTGCCAGAAGCAGAATTTTTTCTCCCGCATCGGTCAAAAGCAGGCCATTCCTTTTGTCGCGGTAGAACAGCCGGACGTCCAGCTCCGCCTCCAGCTTTGCAATGGCGTTGCTGACGGCCGGCTGTGTGACGTACAGGGCTCTGGCTGCCTGGGTAATGCTCCTGTATTCGGCAGCCCTGAGAAACAGTTCCAGATTTCGATTCATCATCATTTGCTTATCTCCATATCATAAAAAACGAATTTTACTTATGATCTATCTTACCATATAATAAAGGCGGAATCAATGGACAGCCGGGATTCGGATTATGCTGTCCCGGAATTTTTAAGAAAGTAAGGAGAGAAGCAGTCATGAAAACAATTTTTATCACAGGTGCATCCTCCGGCATCGGCCGGGAAACAGCCAGGTATTTTGCAGGCCGCGGCTGGCGTGTGATTGCGGCAGTGAGAAATCCCAGGAAAGCGGAGGAACTGACATCCCTTCCAAACCTGGTTGTCATGCCTTTAGACTTGACGAAGCCGGAGGAGATCCGGGAAACCAGCAGGAAAGCCCTGGCGGAGTACGATGTGGATGTGCTGTTTAATAACGCGGGCTACGGCATGATGGGGCCGTTTGAAATGCTGCCGGATGAGGAGATCCGCCGTCTTTTCGATACGGATGTGATTGGCACAATGCTGGTGACGAAGGAATTCATTCCCCATTTTAAGAAACGGAGAGCCGGCGTTATCCTTACGACGACCTCCCTGGCCGGTATCGTCGCGCTGCCCCGCGACGGCGCTTATGGTGCGGCCAAGCGAGCGCAGCAGGGGATGACAGAATCCTTGTACTATGAGCTGAAGCCCTTCGGCGTCAAGGCAGCGGCCCTGATTCCCGGAGGCACGAAGACCAATTTCCAGACTCCTGTCAATATCCTGGACGGCTATGAGGAGCCGGCGGCCAGACAGAGGGAATATTTACTGGACGGCGGCGCTGAATTTCCGGGGCCCGAAGAAGCCGCAGAGACGGTATGGGAGGCTGTAAACGACGGAAAGGATCAGATCAACTATCCCGCAGACCATGTATGCAGGAAGCTTTACGACCAGTACCAGAGCATGAAGCTGGAGGAGTTTAAGCTTTCCTTTTACAGCCGCATTTTCGGCGGCAGAGAGGAGAAAGCATAAGATTTTAACATTCACTCTTTTCAGGACGCCGCATCTGCAATATACTGTATGTAAAAAGGCAGATGGAAAACAGAGCCTGCATTCCATACCGCCGGATGGGAGGCGCATCAGATGACAGAAATGATCGGTTCAGAAAAAGACCTTGCGGCCATGGTCGAAACGTATGGTTTTCTTCCGCTCCTAAAGAACAGCATCCCAGGATTTTCCGTGGAGGAACATACGCCGCCGGAGCTGTGGTTCGCCGACGGTGTGGACGGCCCCTGGGAATGGAAAGGGCCGGTCATAGCGGAAACCGGCTGTGCCTATGGGAAGTTTTTCAGCGGCAAAGCCGGTTTCATCAGCCGGGAGTGGTTCCTGGATTTTGCCAACTACCGCCGGGACGGTTATGATATGGACGCGCGGTACGAGGATGGCCTCGCCCGCCGCCTGGACAAGGCCGTTTACGATGTCCTGGCAGGCAGCACGTCTCTTTTGTCAAAGGAGTGGAGACGGCTTTCCGGCGTAAAAAAGCGGGGCGAATTCGATGGGATCGTGAGCCGCCTCCAGATGCAGGGCTATGTCACAACGGTGGGCTTTGAATACGCAAAAGACCGGTACGGCAATGCCTACGGATGGGGGATTTCCAGGTACGCGGTTCCTGAGACAGCCTTCGGCCGTGAATTTACGGATCATGTGTACGCCAGAGAGCCGGAGGAATCGGGGCAGAGAATAAAAGCGTATCTGACCTCCCTTCTTCCGCAGGCAGGCCCGGGCCAGATCGAAAAGCTGGCGGGAAAGAGACGATAAGAGGGAAGAAAAAGCAGAGCCAGGTATTAGGCGGAGTCTTATAAGGAGAACAAATTGTATTTGTGATATCCCCCATACCGTTTTTGTTCCCTTATGAAGAAAAAATAGACTGATAAATTTGCTCGTCCACATCTTTGAAAACATTGAAAACAACTTTTGCAGGGCAAGCCGCCTGCCTTTTATAATTTTGGACGGTTTGCACCGCTATCTCTGCCGCCTCACGATTGGGATAATGAAATTCTCCCGTAGAAATACAGCAGAAAGCGATGCTCTGCAAATGGTTTTGTCTGGCTAAATCCATACACGAGCGATAACAGGAGATCAGCGTTTCCCGGTCTTTGGGCGTTGGCTGGTGTCCTACGATTGGCCCCACGGTATGAATCACATAGCCGCAGGGGAGATTATAGGCTTTCGTGATTTTCGCACTTCCTGTCGGTTCGTCATGCCCCTGCCGTTTCATCAGCTTTGCACATTCCAAACGAAGCTGCACACCGGCAAAGCTGTGTATGGCATTATCAATACAGCCGTGGCAGGGATAATAGCACCCTGTCATGCCGCTGTTCGCCGCATTCACAATGGCATCTACCCGCAGCGTTGTAATATCGCCTTTCCACAGGTAAATGCCTTTTTGAACCTCATGCAAGGATTCCAATTCCGTGATTCCCTTACTGGCGATCTCCGCTTGCAGATATTCGTCCTGTATCTGTAAAATCTCCGGGGCGATGGGCTGCGGCGGCCGTACATTCATCAAGGCCCGCAGCAGTTGTTTCTGTTCGCCGTAATCAGAAGGGATGGCGATGCCTGTATATTCCTCCCTTTCTGCCAACAACGCCTGAATGAGAAAAATCAATCGCTCACGGTGCGTCATATGTTACCGCCTCCCTCTAAACAAGACTTTTCAAATATCGTCCGGTCAAACTGTTCTCATTTTCAGCAATTTCTTTCGGCGTACCGGCAGCGACGATCTGCCCGCCGGATTTCCCGCCGCCCGGCCCCATATCAATGACATAATCGGCGTTGGCAATCATATCAAGGTCATGCTCGATTACAATCACTGTTGCGCCATTGTCAATCAGTTTTTGAAACACCTGAATCAGCACCCGCGTGTCCAGGGGGTGCAGGCCGATGGTGGGTTCATCAAAGATGAAAACAGCGTCCTCCTGGGATTTTCCCATTTCGGAGGCAATCTTTAACCGCTGCGCCTCCCCGCCTGATAAAGCAGGGGTGGCCTCCCCTAACGTGAGATAGCCAAGTCCTAAATCGTAAAGCACCTGTAACCGTTCCCGCACTTTTTTGACGCCGGACATCTGATCCAGCGCCTGCTTTACCGTACAGGACATCAGCTCCGGCAGAGAAATTCCTCTACCGGCGTCCGCTTTCTTTGGCAGATAGCGGATTTTCTCCGCCTCTTTTGCATAGCGGGAGCCGCCGCAGTCCGGGCAGACAATTTCTACATCAGGAAGAAACTGAATATCCATCGTGATCTGCCCTGTGCCGTCACAGGTAGGACAATGCAGGAAGCCGGTATTATAGGAAAAATCTCCGGCCTTATACCCAAGCTCTTTTGCTGCCGGAGCAGCGGCAAAAATACGGCGCAGATCATCCAAAACACCGCTGTAAGTGGCAACGGTGGAGCGGATATTGGTTCCGATCGGGGTTGCGTCGATCACATTGACACGCCGGATTCCATCCGCTTGAAGTTCTCTGATATGTTTAGGAAATGCCGCTCCATTGATTTTAGCCTGCAATGCAGGGACAAGGCTTTCTAAAACAAGGGTGGTTTTACCGGAGCCGGACACGCCGGTAACGGCAATCAGCCGCCCCTTTGGAATTTTCAGGTCGAGTGCATGGACAGTATGCAGCGGGTTTGTAGCAAGTGAGATTGTTCCGTTTTCAAAAATCCTGGATTTCTCCGTCTTTTGCTGGACAGATACCCGTTCTTCCCCGGAAAGAAATTTCCCGATCAAAGACTGGGGGTTATGCATGGTTTCATCAATCGTTCCCGTTGATATGACATTTCCGCCATATTCGCCAGCACCGGCTCCCATTTCAATCAGCCAGTCCGCGGCCTTCAATACCCGAATATCGTGATCCACAAGAACAACCGAATTTCCATGGGCAATCAAATCCTGGATCACAGCCAGAAGGCCGTCCACATTGGACGGGTGCAGGCCAATGGAAGGCTCGTCCAAAACATACAGAACGCCCGTTGTCTGATTCCTTACGGCCCTGGCAAGCTGTACCCGCTGACGCTCTCCCGTGGAAAGCGTGGAGCTGGTTCGATCCAGGGTCAGATAGCCAAGTCCCAAATCAAGCAGCCGTCTTGCCGTATTCAAAAACTGGGAGGTAATGCTGCGGGCCATTTCACGGAGGATCTCCGGCATGGTCTCCGGGATTCCCTGTACCCATTTCACAAGGTCGTCTAAGGTCATGGCACAGGCGGAAGGAAGATCAATGCCGCCAAGAAGTGTGGCGCGGGCCTGCTGGTTTAAGCGGGTTCCCTTACACTCCGGGCAAATGTCCTGTTTCAAAAATTTCTCCACCCGTTTCATGCCCTTTTCATCCCTGACTTTTGAAAGGGCATTTTCCACTGTGTAGACGGCATTGAAATAGGTAAAGTCCATTTCGCCCGCCTGATTGCTGCTTTTGGCTTTATAGAGAATGTGCTTTTTTTCTGCCGGACCGTGAAAGACGATCTCCCGTTCTTCCGGCGTCAGTTCGGAAAAAGGAACGTCGGTACGCACGCCCATTGCCCGGCACACATCGGTCATCAAAGACCACATCAGCGAGTTCCAGGGGGCTACCGCGCCTTCATCGATGGAGAGGGTTTCGTCCGGCACCAGCGTGGATTCATCCACCGCCTGTACGATACCCGTTCCGGTGCAGCGGGGACAGGCCCCATCGCTGTTAAAGGAAAAGCTCTCCGCGCTGGGCGGCGGAAAGACTGCCCCGCAGACTGGGCAGGTCATGTCCTTTCCTCTTGCCACATCAGCGGTAGGCTCCACATAATGTCCGTTGGGACAGCGATGACTTCCCAGCCGGGAATACATCAGCCGCAGGCTGTTCAGCAGTTCCGTGGAGGTGCCGAAGGTGCTGCGCACTCCCGGTACAGCGGGCCGCTGGTGCAGGGCAAGGGCGGCGGGAATATTCTCAATGCTGTCGATTTTTGCCTCCGCAGCCTGCGTCATGCGTCTGCGGGTATAGGCGGATAAGGCTTCCAGATAACGGCGGGACCCCTCCGCATACAGGACGCCCAACGCAAGAGAGGATTTGCCGGAACCGGACACACCGGCAACAGCCACCAGCTTTCCAAGGGGAATATTGATGTCTATATTTTTGAGGTTGTGGACATGAGCGCCCCGTACCACAATGGAAGATGGGCTGCCATGACCGTTCAAATCCTTATCCACACTTCTCACCTCCAGCTCCTCCCTGTAATTCAGAGAGTACCCGATCAATGCTCTCGTTGATACAGATTGATTTATGACGGATTTCCCTGGGAGCGGCCGCCTGCCCGAAATTGATACAGGCATAAACGGCGTCCGGCCACTGATAGGTCATCTGCCAAAATGGATATTTGATAATTCCGGGGGTGTTCATTCCCACCCCGATTTCCAAAAATAAAACTTTGCCTTCAGAATGGGATTGCAAAAACTTCGCATACCGGTCCGCCGCTCTGTGCCATCCTTCATCCTGCACAAAGGTATCATCACCCCGGAGGTTCATGGTCATGGGTCTGCCGCAGACTGGACAGCGTGGAACCAACTCCCCAGGAATCGTCTGTTTCCAGTTGGATTGATCCGTGATCTGATAGTCGTCTCCGTACTTTTCCAGGAATCCCTGGGCCACCAGCATTTTCATCATGGTGTCCCGATTGTCGTATGTCTTTTGGTGGCATGGTTTGGAACACTGAAAAAGTCCATAATCGCCCTGTGTGTAGAAAAGCCTGGATTTATCAAAACCAGCCCGTTGAAAGCAGTGGTCTACATTGGTGGTCAGGACAAAGTAATCCTTTCCCTGCAACATACGCAGCAGTTCCTGGTAAACCGGGACTGGAGGCATCACGTAACGGTTGATATAAATAAGGCGGCTGAAATACCCCCAATATTCCTCCAATGTTCCAAATGGGAAAAACACGCCGGAATACATATCGTGAAAGCCATAGGTCTGTTCAAAGTCTGAAAACCAGGTTTTGAACCGCTGGCCGCCATAGGTAAATCCCGCCGCTGAAGAAAAACCGGAACCTGCCCCTACGATCACCGCGTCTGCCATCTGGATTTGCTTTTTTAAGTCTGCGATCTCACGCCTCATAATGGAATCCCTCTCGATTATACGGCTTTCCAAGGGTAAACCAACGGCCAAGCCGCTCGCCAATGACAAAATAATCATTGCTGAAATTGTCCCAGCAGACGGGATGGAGCTTATCAAAATCAAGGGTTTTTCCGTTGTCCTTCAAAACGCGCTGGTCAATGGAAACAATTTTGACGGTTCCCAGGATTCGCAGAGAGATATCGTCCTCCTCCGGGTCGATCCGCAAAAGCTCACATTCCATCGTGACAGGCAGTTCTTCAAAATACGGTGCGTCCACAAGTTCACTTTTCACCGGGGTAAGCCCTGTGCGCGGAACCTTATCCGGGCATTTCTTCCCGGAAACCGTACCCAGATAATCGCATTGCGCCAATGTGTCCTGTGTCACGCAGGACACGGTGAACGCCTTTCGTGTTTTGATATTGCCGGTGGTTTTTCTCACTTTGTAAAGATTCAGTTCCACCACTTCCCAGGTTGCGGTCACGCCCCAGGTCGCCACCATCGCGTTGGGTGTGCCATCATCGTTATACGTTCCAATTAAAAGCATAGGGGTAGGGGTAATGCCTGCCCGCTGTCCTAGATGGATTCTTGCCATATTGGTTCCTCCTGATAACTTCATTTTAACGAGAAAGCGGCATCCACCTTTTTCTTGCAGAGGTGGATACCGTCTGACACATTACTTTTCCTGCGCGGGAGCTACCTTTGCATAACCGTCCCATGCAAACAGGGCCTCTTTGCTATCGTCCGCAAGCATTTTGTCAATCTTGCAGAGATACAGGTTGTGGTCGCCAGCCGTCACCGTCTGCTCTAACGTGACAGCAAACGCAATCCGGCAATCCTCCGGGAAGGAAATGTCGCTTCCGTCCATCGCCTGAAGGGCAATCGGATGTTCTTCCAGCTTGTTTTTGTCGCCGCCGTTAGCGGAGCCATAAGCCATCACCGCGTCTTTGATGCTGGTGCCGGGAGCTGCCAGAACAGCCTTGCCGGTACGCATAATATTGACGCTGCTGTTGGCAGTGGGACGCATAGCAAAGGCCAGCATGGGCGGATTGAAGGACGCATACATGAAGAAGGACACAGGAGCCATGTTCAAAGAGCCGTCTTCCTTCTTTGTGCAGACCAGCATGAGCGGGTCGGGAGAGGTAATTGCTGTCGCCTGTCCGATATTGATTTCTTTCATGGGAATCTTCCTTTCTGTACCTTTTTTCAAGATCGTCTGCCTTGACTTTTCTTGATATACTAATTATACTGTGTCTATAAAGTAATTCAAGTACGCAGATTATTCTGCCTTAGTATGGTACACCGTACCATAAAAAGGAAAGGGTTGGACATGGAAAACGAGATGACTTATCAAGAATATGCGGAAAAGGTGAAACAGGGAATTTTAACCGACGCAGGAAACTGCCCTGTAACGCCTCTTTTGCTGATGTTACAGGGAAAATGGAAATTCCAGATCATTTATGAGCTGTGTATCAAAGACCCCATTCGTTTTGGAGAATTAAAAAAAGCGATTGATGGAATTACGAACACCATGCTCACAACTTCTCTGCGGGAGTTAGAAAAAGATGGTTTGGTTTCCCGTATCCAGTTCAATGAGATACCGCCTCATGTGGAGTATTCGCTGACAGAAAAGGGGAAGGCGCTTCTCCCGATTTTTTATGAAATAACGAAGTGGGGATTTAAGTACATTCCGTGAGACAAAAATGGCAGGCAATGAAAGCTTCCGTAAGATTGCGTATGCTAGGCTGAAGGCCGTTTCCGGTATTCTTGCCTAAAATGCTTGTTGGTGACGCTCTCCGGTCCGCGCAGGACAGACGTCCGCCAGACGTCTTGCATCCCAAACCCCTGAGATCATCGCCGGCGGCGATGGCTGTGCGTTCTGCGAACACTGGGAAATGAATAAATTAACCGAAAAACTCTATGCGAAAGAGTTCGTACTTGAACTGCTTCCCGTCAAGTAGACAATCAAAAAAATATAATTTTTTTCTGCCAGT